>Ga0208905_1000589_pt1 | contig 18282 bp, 8 predicted proteins | sample AntAceMetag02UKS_FD_184776 | JGI IMG/M metagenome (GOLD analysis project Ga0208905, IMG submission 184776) | Saline lake microbial communities from Ace Lake, Antarctica - Antarctic Ace Lake Metagenome 02UKS (SPAdes) (version 2) | ecosystem: Environmental > Aquatic > Non-marine Saline and Alkaline... | reverse complement strand
GTTTGCTGTTGTAAAAAGAGATACACCTTATGTTGAATTAAAAGGATATAAAAAAGCATCTTAAAAATTGTTAATAAATTGTTAATAAAAATTGTTTAAATTATTTTTTTTAACCATAGAATTCGGAACGACATTATAAATGCGGTCAGGCATCTGCCTGATTCAACAGTATAAAGTTGACAAGACATTAGAACTTAAAATTTAAAACATTAAACTTCAAGCGACAAACTTTAAACCTTAAAATTGGAAATAATTCTTAGCATATTCTATACTGCCTTATTCATCTTATTAATATACAAGATAAAGTTTTTCAAAATTGATGGATTATCAAGAAAATATATATCTATCATTTTTCTTTTTAAAATAGTATCCGGCATTGTTATGTTTCTCATATATACATACTATTATACAAATCGTTCTACTGCCGACATATTCAAATATTTTGATGATGGAAATATAATGTATAGTGCTTTATCAGAAAAGCCATCAGATTATATAAAAATGATTACAGGAATAGAAAATGATAATCCTCATTTTGACTTGTATTACAGAAAAATGAATAACTGGTACAGACAATATGAAAGCACTATGTATAATGATAATCATACAATTATCAGATTTAATGCTTTTGTCAGAATATTTTCTTTTGCCTGTTATAATGTTCATAATATTTTTATGAATTTTTTATCTTTAATAGGTCTCGTGGCTATTTATAAATTTTTTGTCCGGTTTTTGTCTGACAAAAGAAAAGAAATACTTTTTGCTGTATTTTTAATGCCTTGTGTAATGTTCTGGGGCTCAGGTGTCTTAAAAGAAGGTCTGTTGATTTTTGGCTCAGGTCTATTGATTTATTATTTTAATGAAATTATAAATAAAAGAAAAATTATTAAAAGTATAATATGTATATTTATATCATTTGTTTTACTGTTATACACTAAATATTATATACTTTTTATACTTATTCCTTTGTTAATAGCTTATCTGTGGGTTGAAAAAACAAATCATAAAAATGTTTTATTAAAATATACCGGTGTCTTAATATTTTTTCTGCTTGTTGTTTTAAACATAAAGTATATTTCCCCTGAATATGATGTTTTACAGATACTTGCAATGAAGCAAAATGATTTTATTAATCTTGCACAGTCATTAAACTCGGGAAGCATTATAAAAGTTAATATTCTAAGACCTGATTTTTTTAATGTTTTAATAAATTCGCCAAAAGCTTTTCTTAATACTTTGTTAAGACCTCATCTGTTTGATTCTTTTTCCCTGTTTACTTTACTGGCTGCAATAGAAAACTTCTTAATATTAGTAGCTGGTATCATTGCTTTGATATTTATAAAAATAAGAGGGATAAACAAAAATCTGTTTGTTTTTTCACTTTTTTTTGTGATAATTACTTTCACACTTATAGGACTTACCACCCCTGTATTCGGAGCTATTGTAAGATATAAAATTCCGGCTCTGCCATTTCTTATTATTATTTTTATAATGATTTTTGATAAAGAAAAATTTTTAAAGAAATTCAAAAAAAAACAAATAAAAATTTAAGTTGAATTATTTATAAATTAAATTATATGTTATTATCATTATCCTCGTCATTCAGTTCCGGGTATAAATTTAAGAAACACACATTTTTGCGAGAACAGGTAAAGGCAATTTCCAATATTACAGATAAAAAGTTTGTTATTAGCAGGCAAAATCTTTGTAAAGGAATTTATATCTATAAAATATCTTCTGATAATGGATTAATTAGTACAGGGAAACTGATAGTTAATTAATATTAAGACCTGTCAGAGTTCGCAGAACCTGACATTGTCTTAAAAAATTAAGTAGCATGTTCTATACTGCTACTGATTTATTGTCTTAATTAATTTCTGCCAAATCCTGCTCAACTCTCAGATTATCAATAATAAAATGCTGTCTCTCCGGCGTATTTTTGCCCATATAAAATGAAATAAGTTCTTCAACAGAAGAATCTCTGTTAAACATTACCGGTTCAAGACGCATTGATAAGCCAATAAAATGTTTGAATTCATCAGGAGATATTTCGCCAAGTCCTTTAAATCTTGTTATTTCCGTTTTATAAGAAAGTTTTGATATTGCCTGTTGTTTCTCTTTTTCAGAATAGCAATAAATTGTTTTTTGCTTGTTTCTAACTCTAAACAAAGGCGTTTGCAGAATATAAACATGCTCATTTTTAATTAAATCGGGATAAAACTGAATAAAAAATGTTAACAGCAACAAACGGATATGCATACCATCAACATCAGCATCAGTTGCAATAACTATATTATTATACCTTAAATTTTCAATACCTTCTTCTATGTTAATTGCTGATTGCAACAGATTAAATTCTTCATTTTCATATACTATTTTTTTGCTCATGCCATAGCAGTTCAATGGCTTGCCTTTTAAACTAAATACTGCCTGAATGTTGACATCTCTTGACTTGGTAATTGACCCGCTTGCAGAGTCGCCTTCTGTTATAAATAATGTAGATTCCAATCGTCTGTCATCATTTGTGTTATAGTGAATTCTGCAATCCCTTACTTTTTTATTATGAATACTAACCTTTTTAATACTTTCTCTGGCAAGTTTTTTTATATTAACAATCTCTTTACGTTCTTTTTCTGACTGTTGTATTTTTTTTAATATGATATCAGCTATATCAGAATTAATATGAAGAAAATCATCTAGTTTTCTTTTTACAATATCTGTTATATAACTTTTTACTGTCTTGCCTTTAGGTTCCATATAAATAGAACCTAACTTTGTTTTTGTCTGTGATTCAAAAACAGGTTCCTGAACCTTTATACTCAATGCTGCTGTAATTGATGACCTTATATCAGAAGCATCAAAGTCTTTTTTATAAAACTCTCTTATTGTCTTTACAATAGCTTCTCTAAAAGCTGCCTGATGTGTTCCTCCCTGTGTTGTATATTGCCCGTTAACAAAAGAATAATATTCCTCTCCATATTTATTTGAATAATGCGTTACAGCAAATTCCATGTCATCTTCTTTAATATGAATGATTGGATATAAAACAGGTGAGTCAATATTACGTTCAAGCAAATCCAACAAACCATTCTTTGAACAAAATTTTTCCCCATTAAAATATATTTTTAAACCAGTATTTAAAAATACATAATTCCAGAGGAATTTTTCAATATGCTCACTTATAAAGTGAAAACTTCCAAAAATCTGTTGGTCAGGAATAAAATCTATTATTGTCCCGTTTTTTAAATCTGTATTTGTTTTGTCTTGTTCTTTATTTAATTTTCCCTGTTCAAAATGAACTATTTTACTCTTTCCATCTCTTATAGATTGTGCAGAAAAATAATCTGATAAAGCATTAACAACTTTTACTCCTATTCCGTTTAATCCTACTGTTTTTTTAAATACTTTTGAATCATATTTAGCACCTGTGTTTATTTTTGAAACACATTCCGTTAATTTTCCAATAGGTATTCCTCTTCCATAATCACGGACAGTAACTTTTTTTTCATTTACAGATATTTCAATATTTTTACCATATCCCATTATAAATTCATCAATAGAGTTGTCAATAACTTCTTTTATAAGAACATAAATGCCATCATCCTTTGATGCGCCATCACCGAGTTTACCTATATACATTCCCGGTCGTAATCTGATATGTTCTTTCCAGTCAAGCGAACGAACTGTATCTTCTGTGTATTTTTCTGCTACCATTTTTATATTAAATCATTTTTCCGTCTTATGTTAAAAATTTACATTAAGTAGGCGGATTAAAAAGATATTTTTATATTATTTTTATTTTTTGCAAAGATAAGATAAAGAAAAAACTTATAACAACTATTCCGTCAAAATGTTTCAACATTCTAACAACTTGTCTTTCAGGTATTTAAATAAGTTATGAAACATCCATGACTCTGCCTAAGGCGGATATTTCATAGGGGTTAAATCATTATTCGTTAATCAGTATTCAATATTCAATTTTTCATTCTTTTTTTTTAACTTGAAGATAACATCTATGATGTAAAATATTTATATAAATAGATGTACTAAGGGATTGACAGTTAATTGTTTTTAGGTGGGGAAAGAGAGGCGTTTCGCCTTAGGCGAAACGCCTCTCTTTCCCCATAATATATTAACCAAAGTTGTCATTCCGAATGGAGCTAAGCGGAATGAGGAATCTCAAGCTAAATTAAAATAGGCTAGCTGGTAAAATACTATTTTATGTAGCACCTTAAAATAATATTTAGCAAAGCTAATTTTTAGAACCAACCTTTAATAATTTTAAGTATTTTAGTCATTTCAAATTTTAACCATTGAGTCCGCTCCGAAAAGTAGATATTTACTTATTTGTCATTCTGAACAACGTCACCCTGAACTCGTTTCAGAATCTATTGATATTATTGAAATTAGAGATTCCGAACTAAATTCGGAATGACACAATTTTGACTTTTCGGAGTGGACTCACCATTAGTATCTATAAACCAAACATTTTATGAAATTTATTGGTGATTTTCATATACACTCTCATTATTCAAGAGCAACAAGCAAAAAACTTATTCCTGAATATCTGGAATATTGGGCAAAACTTAAAGGAATAAAAGTTATTGGCACAGGCGACTTTACTCATCCGGGATGGACAAAAGAACTAAAAGAAAAATTAATACCTGCTGAACAAGGTCTTTTTAAACTAAAAGACAAGTATAAATTAAAAACTGATATTAACTCTGATAATGAGGTTAGATTCTTGCTTACTTCTGAAATAAGTAATATATATAAAAAATTTGATAAAGTTCGTAAAGTGCATAACTGCGTATTTGCTCCTGATTTTGAGACCGTTGATAAAATTCAGCAAAAACTGTCTGGTCTGAAATTCAATATCACTTCTGACGGAAGACCTATTTTAGGATTGGATTCAAGGGACTTACTGGAAATTATGCTTGAAGCAAATGCTCAAAATTATTTTGTGCCTGCCCATATATGGACGCCATGGTTCTCTGCTCTTGGCTCTAAATCCGGCTTTGACTCAATAAAAGAATGCTATGGCGATATGGCAAAATATATATCTGCTGTTGAAACAGGTCTTTCTACCAATGCTCCTATGAACTGGATGTGTAAATTTTTGGACGATTATACTCTTATATCCAATTCTGATGCTCATTCTCCTGAAAAATTAGGTAGAAATGCAAATATCTTTAATACCGAACTATCTTATGATGCTATTATTAATGCAATGCGCTCAGGAAATCCTGAACTGTTTCTAGGCACAATAGACCTTTTTCCTCAGGAAGGAAAATATTTTTATGATGGACATAGAAAATGTAATATCTCGTGGAACCCTGTTGAGACATTAAAACATAATGAAATTTGTTCTGTTTGTGGAAGAAAAGTTACTGTTGGTGTTTTAAACAGAATTTTGCAACTATCTGACAGAGAAGATGTTATGAAAAGAAAAAATCGTCTGCCTTTTCATCCTATAATTCCTCTTAAAGAGATATTATCCGAAATTACAGGTGTAGGTCCAAGCTCTAAAAAAGTTACCGGTGTTTATGATTCTATTTTAAAAAAATTAGGTCCTGAACTAAATATACTTCTTAACATACCTGTTGATGAAATAAATAAAAAAGGTGGTGAGATACTTTCAGAAGCTATAAAACGTATGCGAAATCAACAGGTCTATATAAAAGAGGGCTTTGATGGTGAATATGGGCAGATAAAGGTCTTTGAAAAAAATGAACAAAAAAACTTCTCTAAACAAAAATGCCTGTTTGATGATATTGCCGATAAAACGCATAATGAATCAGGCAGTCGCCTGACAGCACAAGTTACTGAATCAGGCAGCCGCCTGACAGCACAAATTACTGAAAAACAAGATATTTCCACATTCAAATTTAGTATAAAAGAATATAAAGAGTTAAAACAACAACAGAAATCAAATCAAACAGAACTGAAACAAAAAGAACTGTTTTCAACAAAAATTTTAACAAACCCTTTTGAAGAACTTAATACAGAGCAACTTAAAGCAACACAACATTTTTCAGGACCTTTAATAATTATTGCAGGACCAGGCACAGGCAAGACAAAAACACTTACATGCAGCATAGCAAATCTTATCAAAAATAAAAATGTAAAACCCGAAAATATATTAGCACTTACATTTACTAACAAAGCTGCTAATGAAATGAAAGAACGTTTATTAATTTTGCTTAATGCTCAAACTATTGTTAATAAAATGCAAATATCTACTTTTCATGGTTTTGGATTTTCAATTCTTAAAAGATATTATGAAAAAACAGGAAGAAACAAACATTTTTCTATCATTGACAATGATGATGAAAAAATAATCCTGAACAAAAATATTGGGATAACAAAAAAGAATCTTAAAAAGACCATTAATGCCATAACAAAAGCCAAGCAAAATTTAAAGACCTCAGAACAATTGGAAGATAAAGAACAGGCAAAAATTTTTTATGCTTATGAAACAATTTTGCAAGAGCAAAACCTCTTTGATATTGATGATATGATATATGAACCTGTAAGATTATGGCTTGCTTATCCTGAAATACTTGCTTATTACAGGGAAAAATATAAATGGGTTTTTGTTGATGAATATCAGGATACTAATTTTGCCCAGTATCAGATGATTAGATTGTTAAAACCTGATAATGACTCAAATTTATGTGTTACAGGAGACCCTAATCAGGCAATTTATGGATTTCAAGGTGCTGACATTCAGTTTATCAAAAAATTTACTTCTGATTATCCTGATGCCACTCAATATTATCTTAAAAAAAGTTACCGTTGCTCTGATAATATTTTAAAAGCATCTGAAAATATAGTAAAAGACAAAACTGCACAAAACATACAAATGTTAGAGGGCTTACACAAAGGCGTAAAAATAAAAATCATACAAAATAGGACCGAAAAAAGTGAAGCGGAATTTGTTGCCAGAACAATAGAAAATATGCTCGGCGGACTGGGATTCTTTTCTATTGACAGCAACATAACACAAGGCAATGAAAACACAGAGATAAAAGGACTTTCCGATTTTGTTATTTTATGCAGGATAAAAAACCAGATGAAATCTATTGAAAAAGCTCTTAATGACCATAGCATCCCTTTTCAGACAATAGAAAATATACCTTTTTTTAAACAAAAACCTTTAAGTCATATCATTGACCTGTTGAAATTATCAATAAATACTGAAAATACTTTCCTTAAAGAAAAATTAGTTGAAAATAAAATAATTACACATTTGGAATTTACAAAATTTATTGATGCTCTTAATAAACAGCCATCTGTCAAACATAAATCTTTATATATTATTGATAATTATTTTGCAAACGAAAAATCGGAAAATGAAGCGTTATTTAAAAATTTTATATCTATAACTGATGATTATAAAGATGATTTGGATAAATTTTTAAGATTTACAGCATTAGGCACTGGCATTGATGTATATAAACCAAATACCGAAAAAGTAACTCTTATGACACTTCATTCTGCAAAAGGACTTGAATTCAAATGTGTTTTTATTGTTGGTTGTGAAAACGGGTTAATACCTTATTCTATTTTTGAAACACAAAAAGCGGATATTAATGAAGAAAAACGATTGCTTTATGTTGGAATGACACGCGCCCAAAGTTTTTTGTTCCTCTCTTATGCAAAAAAAAGATTTATATTCGGCAGAGAATATCATCTAACAAAAAGTTCTTTTATTTATAGTATAGAAAAGGAACTAATTGAATTACAGGATATACAATATACTAAAAAAGAAAAACAAGAGCAAAAAGATAATCAGTTAAATTTGTTTTAAAATTTATTACTATTGTCCGACTAAATTTAAAAATTTAGGTAAAATCGTTTCTAAATATTATGAGATTCCTCACTATCACTCGGAATGACAGTGTTATTTAGAGTTCAGGGTGAGGGTAAGGACACATAAAACGAACATTGAACTTGAAACTTTGAACATACGCAAATCTATGCCTGACATTAATAAATACGACCCTAAAAAATATATTATTATAAAGGGAGCAAGGGTTAATAACTTAAAAAATGTTGATGTTATTATTCCCCGCAATAAGTTTGTTGTAATTACAGGTGTTTCCGGTTCCGGCAAATCTTCTTTGGCTTACGATACTTTGTATGCCGAAGGACAACGAAGATATGTTGAAAGTATCAGCTCTTATGCCCGCCAGTTTCTCAGCAAAATGAAGAAACCGGATGTGGATTATATCAAAGGCATATCTCCTGCAATAGCTATTAAACAAAAAAATATATCCCAAAATTCCCGCTCAACTGTTGGCACTTCTACTGAAATATATGAATATATTAAACTGCTATATGCAAGAACAGGAAAAACATATTCACCAATATCAGGAAACATTGTAAAAAAACGTACTGTCTCTGATGTTACCGACTATATTTTATCATTAAATGATAATACTAAAATAATTATCTATTCGCCATTAATAGTAATATCAAAAAGAACTCTTAATCAACAACTGAATATGTTTTTACAACAGGGATATTCAAGGATATTATTAAACAAAAAAATTGTAAGAATAGACCAGATAATTGATCATATAAAAGAAGAAAATGTTTCTGATTCTTTTCTAATTATTGACAGATTAACTGTCCGGCATAATGATGAGGAATTTAATTCAAGAATAGCAGATTCTGTTCAGACAGCTTTTTTTGAAGGTCAGGGAGAATGTATTATAGAATCATTTGAAGATAACTCATCTCAGCCAAATAAAAGAGAAAAATTTTCAAATAAGTTTGAACTGGATGGAATTAAATTTGAAGAGCCATCTGTTAGTCTGTTTAGTTTTAATAATCCTTATGGTGCCTGTCCAACCTGTAATGGCTTTGGTAATGTGATTGGAATTGATGAAGATTTAGTTGTGCCAAACAGAAACCTTTCTGTCTTTGAAAATGCTATCTCTTGCTGGAAAGGAGAAAAAATGAGCAAATGGAAAGATTATTTAATCAACAATGTGTCTGAATTTGACTTTCCTATACATAAACCGTTTTATGAGTTAACTGACAAAGAAAAAGAATTGTTGTGGACTGGCAATAAATATTTTTATGGCTTAAACACTTTTTTTGAATTTATAAAAAAAAAATCTTACAAAATACAATACAGGGTTATGCTATACAGGTATAGCGGAAAGACGCTATGTCCTGATTGCAAAGGAAAAAGATTGAGAAAAGAAGCAAACTATATAAAAATTAATGACAAGTTAATAACAGAACTTGTCTCAATGCCAGTAACAAAACTGTTTTATTTTTTTGAAAATATTAATCTTAATGCTCTTGATAAAACTATTGCAAAAAGATTGTTAACAGAGATAACAACCCGTCTGCGATTTCTTATTGATGTGGGTTTGGGATATTTAACACTTAGTCGTATGTCGTCTTCATTATCAGGCGGCGAGACCCAAAGGATGAACCTTACAACATCGCTGGGAAGCAACCTTGTTGACTCTATCTATATCCTTGATGAGCCGACCATAGGACTGCATCCACGCGACACCAAACGATTGATAAAAATTTTGTTGCAACTTAGAGATTTAGGAAATACTGTGATTGTTGTTGAACATGATGAAAATGTGATAAAATCAGCTGACTATTTGATAGATATAGGACCTTTGGCTGGCATCAACGGAGGACAAATAATTTTTCAGGGTTCCTACAAAGATATATTACAAAAACATAACTCACTTACTGCTGAATATCTTAACAGACAAAGACAAATATCTGTGCCTGAACAAAGAAAAATTTGGAACAAATTTATTGAAATAAAAGGAGCAAAAGAAAATAACCTTAAAGATATAAATGTTAAATTTCCTCTTAATATAATAACAGTTGTTACCGGTGTCAGTGGTGTTGGAAAAACATCTCTTGTAAAAAAAATTCTTTATACTGCTTTAAAAAAAAGATATGATGGTTCTGGTGAAAAATCAGGGAAATTTTGTAACTTAGATGGATATATAAATGATATTTCAAATATTGAACTTGTTGACCAAAATCCTATTGGCAAATCATCACGTTCCAATCCTGCCACTTACATTAAAGCTTATGACGATATAAGAACTCTTTTTTCTCAGCAACAACTTTCAAGAATAAGAGGATATAAACCCGGATATTTTTCTTTAAATGTGCCAGGCGGCAGATGCGAAGAATGTAAAGGACAGGGATTTGTTAAAATTGAAATGCTGTTTATGGCTGATGTTTATCTGGTATGCGAAAATTGTAAAGGTAAAAGATTCAAATCAGAACTGCTTGATGTTAAATATAAAGATAAAAATATTAATGATGTCCTAAAACTTACTGTTAATCAGGCAATTGACTTTTTTTCTTCTTATAAAACAAATAAAAATTATAAATATTCTTCATTGGAAAAGAAAATTGTTAATAAACTTAAGTCATTACAGGATGTTGGCTTGGGTTATCTTTGTCTAGGGCAATCTTCAAGCACTTTGAGCGGCGGAGAAGCACAACGAATAAAACTGGCTTATTTTATATCAAAAGGCAAGACAAAAGATAATACGTTGTTTATTTTTGATGAACCTACAACAGGATTACACTTTCACGATATTAATAAATTATATCAATCTTTTAAGGTCTTAATTAATAACAGACATACAATTATTATTGTTGAGCATAATATGGACATTATCAAATGTGCCGACTGGATAATTGACCTTGGTTATGACGGTGGCGAAAATGGCGGATATGTTGTCTTTGAAGGCACTCCGGAACAGATAATCAACTGCAAGGACTCTCAGACAGGATTTTTTTTAAAGGATAAACTTGCCTTAAAAAAATTATGAAATTAAAAATAAAAATCAAATACTATTTTTCAAATTCTACAGGAACTCCACAAATCATAATTAAAGGTTTATCTGTTGACTTATTTTTATACTGATGTTTTTCATTAGGCATAACAATAGCGAAATCACCTTTTTTTACTTCCTGTTCATCTCCATTTTCATTTACCAATACTCCATAGCCATCAATTATATAATTAAGATGCTCGTAATTGTGTTTATGAAAAGGAGTATAACCGTTAGCTTCAACAGTAAATACACGTAACGAAAAAGTTGGAGAACCATTATGCATAGATATAGGAACTTGTTTATAAATATTTTTTGCTCCATCCATGTCAACTTTTATTTTTTCAATCTCATTAAGTTTTATTATTTCCATGTGTTTGTATTTTGTAATTAATTTACCCCGTGAAATAATTTTACGTATTTATCCCGCCTGCCCCGTTGGATATGTTTTTATATCCAACCGGGGTGAAATCCGCATTAGGCGGATATTTCACTGGGAGCAAAAATAATCAGGCATCAGTCGGGCGCCTGACTGAGCTGCCTGATTATTTAACGGGGTAAACTAAATGTATGTCAAACAATATTTTATGTTTTTTATATTAGCAAAATCAGGCATTCGTCAGTAGCCGAACTTGGTAGCCTGATAAAATAGTTTTTAGACAATCTGACAGTCATGGCTATATACTGCCAATCTTATCTTTGAATAATTAATTTTTGTCTTACGGTAAAGTTATTTGATATTATTTCAAGTATATAAATTCCATTATACAAATTGCTGATATCTAGTTCGTGTTGATTTGGTTTTAGCACTTCTGTTTTTATTAATAAACTCATAACATTGTAAATATTTAATATCCAATCTCCGTTGTTAGCATTGTTAATATTCAAAGTTATTGCATCTGAAGCAGGATTGGGATAAATATAAATATTTGTTTCGTTCGCGTAAGAATCATTTATTGCATTCGGATTATTTGTTGCAATGTTTGAAAGTGAAGAATTGTATGATTTTGAAGGATTGCAAGGATTCGGACTGATTATTTCCATCTGGTAATATACATAACCTGATGGTGCAGATACATCACTGTATTGAGTGTTGCTTCCCGGTGAGGATCCGATTAATACCATATTATCAGCATCAGTACCACGATAAATGTTATATGTTGAAACCGTAAAACCTTCATAAGGTTCCCATATTAAATTCCATGTATTGCCTATCCCTTGATTGATTGACAGATGCATGGTCTTATGAAAATCGCTTTGCGCAGATTCAATCCCGCAATCATCAAGTATGGAAATTTTGTATTTGTTGGATTGCACATCGGGCTGTGATAAAGCATCAACAAATATACTCATGGAATCATAAGGCACAACACCTATTCTCTCATAAACATCAGTTATATTAGTTTCTCTGTAAATATGGAATGAATCTATTGCTAAAGAGAAAGGTTTGTTCCAGACAACCATATTTTTATTTGTACTGTCAACACCTACAATACAAATTTCAGGTGCATTCATCGGGATTAGTGTAACATATACATCATCTGTTGCAACACAACCGTTAGGGGTTGTTACTGTAACAGTATATGTTTGATTTGAATCAATTGTTGCAACAGGGTTCGCAATACTGGAATTATTAAGCCCTGTAACAGGTACCCATGAATACGTGAGTGTACCTGTTCCTGTATAATTTGTAGTGGTATTCAATGTAGTGCTGTCACCGCAGATTGTTGAGGCGTTAGTTCCGTTGATTGTAAGCGGATCTACATTAACAGTAACACTATCTATAGCAGTGCAGCCATTGGATGTAGTAACAGTAACATAGTATGTTGTGTTGCTCGTGGCTGTGGCAGTGGGATTTGGAATAGTATCGTAATTCAACCCGGTTGAAGGCGACCATTCATAAGTTAGTGTATCATTTCCAGTATAGTTTGATAAAACATATAATTTTAAAATTGTTCCATTATTGCCTACAGCATAACCTGTATTGGTATTTGGAAAATATACTGAATTTAAATCATATGTTGTTACACTAGTTAGTGCTGTCCAGTTTGTTCCGTTATTGATTGTTTTTAGAATTGTTTCATTACCACCTACAGCATAACCCGTATTGGTATTTGGAAAATATACTGAATTTAAATCATATGTTGTTCCACTAGTTAGTACAGTCCAGTTTGTTCCACCATTGCTTGTTTTTAGAATTGTTCCAAACATGCCAACAGCGTAACCTGTATTGGTATCGGTAAAATAAACTGATTTTAAATTATTATTATTTCCGCTTGTTTGTGTTGTCCAGTTTATCCCGCCATTAATTGTTTTAAGAATTATTCCCATATCTCCTACAGCATAACCCGTATTAGCATCTAAGAAATAAATTGAATTTAAAGAAATATTATTTCCGCTTGTTTGTGTTGTCCAGTTTGTTCCACCATCAATTGTTTTTAGAATTATTTCAGCACTGGTAGAGACACCTTGACCACAAGCGTAACCCGTATCGTTATTGATAAAATAAATTGAACTTAAAAAATTAATTGATCCGATTGTTTGCACATAAGCCCAGTTTGTTCCGCCATCAATTGTTTTAAGAATTATTCCTTGATCGCCAACAGCATAACCGGTATTAGTATTAGTGAAATAAACAGAATATAACCGAAAATTTGATGGGTTTGTTTGTGATGTCCAATTAGACCCTCCATTTGTTGTTTTTAAAATTATTGCTGCTTCTCCTCCTCCGGAACCTCCAACTGCGTAACCAGTATCTGAATCAGTAAAAAAAACTGAATATAAAGGGGCGGTTACACCATTGTTTAAAGTTACCCATTTAGGTTGTGCATCAAGTTGAACTGTTCCATCGCAAATAATTGATGTGTCTGTTCCTGCATCAATTGCAATTGCAGTTGGCTGTGTGATTGTAATGCTTTTGGTAAGCGTACATCCGTAGCTTGCTGTAGAAACGGTTACAGTATAATTACCTGCAACAAGCCCGGTAACATTGAATGTTGTTTGTCCGTTACTCCAAAGGTAAGTGTATGGTGAAGTACCGCCGGATGCGACCGCTACTATTTCTCCAGTTGCTGATCCATTACAGAGGATTGGTTGCGAAATGCTTAAGGAAATAGCCAAAGGTATTCCCGTTTGATATTCATAAGCGCCTATATCTATGCGGCAAACTGTTACACGAATATTACCGGCTATATCTGTTGCTGGATATTTGAATAATTGGACTGTATCAAATGGTTTTCCTGCATCAATACATGGAGAAATGTTTTGTAACGACCAATCAGCAATTACTCCATTATAACCTGTGCCACTACCGCCAGAAGGTGTAACAACTAAAGGATCTGCATTTAAATTGTTCTGGTATGTGCCTGTGTAAGTATTGCCATTAACGTCAAAAGCAGCAGAACCACCTTGCACATCGCAATAATAAAAATTAGGATCATTTTCCTCATCTCCAAGAAATACTTGTGAACCACCACTGCTTGCAGTGTTACCCCAAATAATTGTATTGTACAAATTGGGATTCATGTTGGAATTCGTGTTGTGGAAACAAATCCCCCCACCATAAGTAGCCGAATTGTTTATAATGATATTGTTGGTGATAGTCGGGATGCTGTAATCGTTACAACAGATTCCCCCACCTTCACCACCTGAATTGTTTGAAATGATATTGTTGGAGATAATTGCATTGCTGTGAGCACAACGAATTCCACTACCCGAATTGTTTGAAATATTATTGTAGGTTATGATTGAATTACAACCCCAATCACCCCAAATTCCAGTGGAAGAATTATGGGAAATTAAATTATATGACATGATCGGACTGCTGTTATAGCAGTATATTCCAACCCCACCAGAAAGATTATATCCTGAGCAGTGTGAAATATTACATTTAGAAATAATTGCTTTAGAAAAATTATTAAAAAAAAGCGCATAATCGCTTGTGCCGTATTGCAGTTTGCAATATATTATTTTTGATGTGTCATTTGTGACAGGAGTGTTGTCAAAGCGTATTCCTCTTATGCCCGCCGTGGTATCGGCTGAGGTAAAAGTAATGGTATCAGTTATTGTACCAATAGCAAGCAATTGTCCCTGTACATTTAGTTTATAAGCACCTTGAAAATTTACCGTCACGCCCGGCTGTATGATAAGTGCGGAGTCGTTAGGTATTTGTATGCTGCCTTGTATATTATATGGCGAACCGTCCAATGTCCATGTTCCACTAACAATACCACCAGGTACATTAGTTTGAGCAAAAGTTGTTATTCCTTTTGCTAAGAATAATATTAAAAGGAAAAAAAATGTTTTTTTCATTTTTTTTGTTTTAGGTAGGTTCTAAAAATTTATTTTTTTACTTTTGACTAAAGAAAATTGCAGAACCTGCCTGTCTGCCGTACCAACGGCACAGGTAGATTAATCAATTTTCATTAATCCTGGCAAATATACAATAAGTTTTTGAATATTGTATCAAAAAATCACTTTTTTTTTATTTATGATAAATGGTTAGCCCGTTGGAATATCCAAGGGATATTTCAGGAGTTTGCTTCGTTGCTGCGCTCCTTGCAAAATAGGTTTCCCAAATTTTAGTTTGGTAGAGTTGTAGAGACGAGGCGCGCCTCGTCTCTACTGTAAAATTATGAGCATTATTAATTTCCTGTGATTTTCATTTCTGTTCTTCTGTTTAATTGTCTTCCTTGTTCTGTATCATTAGTTGCTATTGGTTTTGTAAATCCATAGCCCTTATATGTCAATCTTGTTTTGTTAATATTATTTTTAATCAAATAATTGACAACAGCGTTTGCTCTGTCTTCTGATAAATTTTGATTATACTCTGCCAAGCCAATATTATCAGTATGTCCGGATATTTCAACTTTTAGTTGCGGCACATCATTAAGAAGTTTTATCACTCGTTTTAATTCAGTAGTAGATTCAGAACCAAGTATTGATTTTCCTGTGTTAAAGAAGATATTTCGTAAGATTATTTTGTTTCCTATTGAAATATTTTTGAGTTTAATATCTTTATTTACTAACTGGTAATCACTCAATACAGGCAGGTCAAAGTTTTCGGAATGAAACAGATATCCTTGAGCTTTTACAGCAATACCATAGTTTATGCCTGAAGGCAAAGATATCAAAAATTTTCCTGTTTTACTATTGGATTTAAAAATAGCAATGATTTCATTTTTCTTATTATCAGCAATTTCTATTTTTGCCTTTACTGGTTTTAGTGTAACGTCATCAAGTATGCGACCTTTTAATACAGTCAGATTTTTTGTTTCAATTTCAACAGGTGACTCAAGAGTTGTTTCATTCATTGATTTGTTAAAGTTTGCAAGCAAGTTGTCTTCATTATCAATTATTAAAGATTTTTCAGGTCCGAGGAAAATTATTTTATAAATATCCCTTTGTCCCTTACCTTGTTTTTCTCTGTTGGAAGTAACATAAGCGTGTTTACCATTAGCAGACATAACAAAGAATGTTTCATCATAAGGAGTATTGACAGGATATCCCAGATTAACAGGTTTTTTCCATCTGCCGTCGTCGCCTCTAACAGATTTGAATATATCATAGCCACCCATAGAATTATGACCTTTTGAACTAAAATAAAGTGTTTTGCCGTCAGGGTGCATATATATTGAACCTTCGTTATAAATAGTATTAAGTTTATCTCCTATTTTTTGTCCTTTTCCCCATATACCGTTTTTGTTGCCGCTAAAAAATATGTCTTCACTGTTTTGTTGGTCTGAGATATAGTAAATTTTTATTCCATTATAAGAAAAGCTTGCATGTGTCTCATTATATTCAGAGTTAATTTTTTTAACTAATTTTTCCGGCTTAGACCATTTATCGCCAAACAGTTCACTTTTATAAATATTTCCATCAGGGTCTTGTTTATAAATAAATATATTTTGTCCATCAGGAGACAGTGCCAGACATTCATCCTGTGCTTCTGTATTTAAAGGTTTTTCCATATTTTCCGGATTAGACCATTTATTATTTTTTTCTTTATATGATACATAAATATCTGAAAAATAAAACCCGTCATCGTCTTTTTTTTCGCCTGTTGTGTTAGGTCTTTTGGAATTAAATATCATCATATCTTCGTCAGCAGATATAGCAGCACAATATTCAGGATATTCTGTATTGATATTTTTAAGATTTGTAACCCATACTCTTGCAGGATTTTCAACTAATTGTATCGCTATATCACATTCTTTCAGCTCTTTTTTTACATCTCTCTTAACTTTTTCAAATTGTTTATCACGTAGTTTTTTTTCATAAATTTTAAACTGTTGTTTAGCTTGTTTAAATTTATAATCATATTTATATGCTTGTCCTAACAGGAAGTATGTCTCATTCTCAACATCAGGATTTAGCTTAACGGCTTTTTCAAGATAAGACATTGCGCTTATTTTGTTATAAGTTTGTAAAAGGCATTTCCCTGTTTTATAGTTTAACTCATCATTATCAGGATTAAAATTTTGAGCTTTGTTATAAAATTCAAGAGCATTTTTAAAATACATTTTTGTATTTGTCTTGTTTATCAAAGCTTGTTCACCTTGTTCTAAATATTCATCGCCTTGTTTTATATTATTAACAGCGATTTTATATTCATTTTTATTATTTTTAAAATTTTTTGATTTGAATTCAACATTTTGAGCATTTAAGCTCATATATCCTGTTAATAAGACAAAAAACAAATAAATATTTTTGTTCATCATATTTTTTAGTTTCATAAATTTATCCATATATAAAAATGACCATGATTTTAAAACAAAAATCACTGGTGTCCGACTAAAATTTAAAAATTTAGATAAAGTTGTTTCTAAATATTATGAGATTCCTCGCTATCACTCGGAATGACAGTGTTATTTAGAGTTCAGGGTTGGGGTGTATTTTCGCTTTGCGAAAATACACCCCTATCCCTTACCCGAATTATGCTGTCATTCCGAGCGATAGCGAGGAATCTGTAACAATTAAACTTGTATTTCATTTTTTAGTCGGACACTAATGAACAAAAATATATAATTCCAACAAAGTATCAAGAAAAAAAAATAAAAAGCAGATAAAATTATAAATTCAGACTTCTTAAAAATTTGGAGATACAAAAATAATAAAATCTTATAACATCCGTAATATCAAGTGATTATATTATATGTAAAAAATAAAACTATTCATTCATACAATTTTATTTGTATTACATTCTTATTAGTAGAGACGAGGCATGCCTCGTCTCTACTGTAAAATTGTATTAAAAATATTTTCCCTGAAAGGAAAAAAATATGAATAACTCCGTATGAACTAAGCGAAGCGTTCTCACGAACACCTTAAAAATAAACAATTTTGTGAGTAAATGCGGAGTAAGTTAATAATAATCTACCAAACAACCCTTAAGGGTTGAATAAACGATTTGATATAATATCTGTGTATATGTTGCCATAAT
>Ga0208905_1000587_pt1 | contig 18316 bp, 11 predicted proteins | sample AntAceMetag02UKS_FD_184776 | JGI IMG/M metagenome (GOLD analysis project Ga0208905, IMG submission 184776) | Saline lake microbial communities from Ace Lake, Antarctica - Antarctic Ace Lake Metagenome 02UKS (SPAdes) (version 2) | ecosystem: Environmental > Aquatic > Non-marine Saline and... | reverse complement strand
AGAGGTGGCATAAGAATCGGATAGGCCAATGGCATTCCATCCTGCAGACACTGATTTTATCGGTGGGGTTGCCGCTGCTCCGGTCGCATAGTTGAGATGGATTGTCGCCGACTCATTGGCATAAATCCAGATGCCGGTCATGCTGTCGAAGGTGTCGGTTAATTGCTTTGGGGTCCATGTTTCAGCATTTGCATTATAGCCAAGAATCTGTCTCCCGTCCGTTTCCACGTCTGAGAAGATGGCAAAGGTGTTGTTGCCGGAGGAAAGTGGGCGTGGAGTTGAAACGAAATTCCAGCCAGAGGAGAGAGTGAGATTTTCTGATTTTACTAAGTACGGGTCACCGCCACTACCACCACCTCCACCGCCGGATGGGCTAGGGGAAATATTCGTGTCCCCAGGAGAAGCTGTAATTAACACCTGACCACAGGGCACAACGTTTCCGTCTGCGTCTATCTGACGGAGACCGAAAATCGTATCATTTCCTGTTTCAAAACTGGAGGGGATAATACCTGTAATTTGGTAATGAATATCGATTTTATTTGAATCAGGATAGGACAATTCCCAGCCATTGAAAATCACAGATTTTTTGGAACTTGTTTGTGTTTGACTGGGACCTAACGAATTTAGGCTAAAAGAATATACCCAATATTGAACCTCCATATCAGTGTAAGCTTCTAGGCTGTTTGTTTCAGGGAAAAGAAGGCCTTCTGAAGCTTTAAGGGTGACATCACAAAGCAACACTTCACCATCTCCATTTGATAATGTATTGATTGAAGGTATCGCTCGCATACTTGCGATTACAAAGTTAGGAAAACTTTGGCAAGATTGTGGTTCACCGGAACTCTCAACCAAATTGAAAGTAGTTGAAGCAATTACTGAGGGTCTTTCAGTTGATTTTACTGTAACGGTATATTGACCCGGATATAATGATCGTGTGTCAATATAATATGACCAACGATACTGGGTATCTTCATTTGACAGACCGGGATTTCCTGATATAAGAGTTCCTGAGGAAAGATTGCCAATTTCAACGAGCAATTTTTCAGAATTTGTATAACTTTCTCCAGGTCTGGTATTGGTAGTCCCAGTTATGATAAATTGTTCACCGGCATACCGGCTGCTTATCGGATCAATTTGAATCCATGGTTCTTCAACTTCGAAAGATAATTTAAAGTATTTATCATCGATATCAGGAGAGTTCATAGAGTCAATAATCGTTTTGGCCGCATCATAGCCGGTAATTGCTAAAACTGTGGAGCTATCATTTCGCAGATAACATTGTGTGACCTTTTCTGTGCCAATACGGGACAGAACCTTTACAATATCCGGAGTATTGTTTGTCACAATGGTTTGGATAATCTCTTCATTATCTGCCGGTATTACATCCAGATTACCATTATACATTGGATGTTGTGCAATGAAATAATATGTTCCAGAGGGCATTGTCTCATTAATTTTATACTTTTTTGAGGTTTGATCAGATGTCGGACATATCACTTCATAAGTCGCATAGAAATCATCTGCTATCATCCAGGTTGCCAACTCAATGGGATCTCCTTCGTAATTAATTTCGATTGTGACTTCATCACCAATAGTAAGTGAAGATGGATTGGCTCTCGCTTCGATAAACGGTGATTTGAGAACAACAGAGACTGTATCATATTCAATACCACTCAGATTGGACTTTTCAGTAGACCAAGCAGTTGCATAGATGATATATGTTCCTGCATCAATCGGAAGTGCGGTAGTATCCCATTTGTATTCCCAGGTGTCATCTGATTCAACAGGTCTGGGAACAGGTGAGAAGGAATCACTTGTAGGATTAATGAGCGATACACCATCTGTTCTTAAATTCGGCCCAGTTATAAAAAGATATACAATATTGCTGGCAGTGTTTGAACCAGATATGCTAATCTCCTCACCAATATAATAAGAACCGTCGCCGGACGTAGTTATGGAAACAGTACCTCTTTCAATTTTTACTTTAACAGTATCTGTCATAGCATTTGTAGTTGTATTCTCAGTTACTTTTACAGTGAAAGTCCTGTCATCTGTTGATGTACTAGTCATCCATTCAACTGGTCTGGTTCCATCAGCTTTTGTTGTGACATAGCCCATTGCACTAATATCGTTTGCTCCATCCCATTGTGGAAGGTCAGTGAATCCTGTGTTACCGATGATTGTAGTGGATGCAGCTGTATTATCAACACCCGGCTGAGATGGAAGAAGTGATGGATATGTACTAGTTGCACCATTCAGTGAAGCATCTTTAACGTAAATCACATATTGTGTATCTGATTTCCCACTCACGGTTGTAACAAAGTTATTACCACGAACAACTGAGGTTTTCTCAGATGTTACAGAAAGTGAACGTGTTTCAACAGTGAAGGTTACTGCCGCAGAGGAACGTGCGCAGTCCTTGAAACCTTCGGGCATCACCCATTTTATTACAGCGCTGTATGTTCCGGAGTGCGCTCCTGCCAGATTCGTTGGGCCCCAAAAGGTGTCTGTATCTGTGTATAACGTTGTTTTGGTAATATTGATCCGACTGAAATCAGTATTATTAAGAATGCAGGTTTTCCCTCCTGAAGGGGTAGTAAATTCAATTTTTACCTGAGCCGGATACGATGAACCATACTTATAATAGGCTCCTACAAGTGGGGACATCACCTTAAAGGCAATTTTTGTATTACCATCAACACTCTCACCACTAATCGAATCTGAATGACTTCTATTCAAAACAACATCAATTGCAGGTGTTGGCTTTTTGATTATGATATATTCCGGAAGAGTCCCAAAGGTTGCATTATGAATATAGTAAACACCCAACATGTCATTCACTTCAACATTTGAAACATCAAAATCCGCAGGATTGGTAACAGGAATTAGGTTTAACATACCCTTGATCCTGTCATCATCAGTATGTTTTCTCAGGGAATCAATAGTAACAGACGCATTCACCCCTGTTAGATCAAGCCCGGTTTCCCAGACAAAAATTGTATCAGTATTTTCAATATCTGAAATGTCTGTCCAGCGTGCCGAACCAGATGCACACATGATACATAGAAGCACCACTACCAGAAGAATTATTTTTAATTTCAAAGCATTCACCCACCTGAAACCCAGACAATGGTGAGCCGTCAACATTTCAGAAGGCGATTAGAGAATAATTAGCCTGAGTGATTATCTATGGAATTATCTGTTGTCTGAAAATGTGGTGTAGTACACGAAATACTTTTGCAATGTGCAACGGTAAGAGAAATCCTGGTTCAAGAGTGTCGGTAACGAAACTCGAAAATCACCGTTTGCATAGTATGAGGGAAACAGAGTGTGCTGCCGTCCCGGAGTGCGGTGGTTTACCCGTTTGACGATAACCCGCCTGTGCCATTGTAACGCAACAGCAGTGCCGGCGGTTTTCCTTTTCCGGGTGCTGCATACAGGAGATCCGGACAGACTGCAAAACTCAGGTGGAGTGATAAACCCGGTTCCATGATCCCGGACCGGTTTTCTGATAACGCCGCTTCAGTTTCACTCAAGCGGCTGTTTTTCGAGGTTTCCCGGCCTTCTCTGACGCCCGAACCCCTCACTTTTCCTTCGCTTCTCTCCGGAAAAGCTCATGGGTTCCGGCTGCTGCCATGCATCACCTCCAGCGTCTCCGCTCCTTTCAGTCACGGGCACGCTTCCGGCTAGGCGCTCGGTGCTTCGGATACAGATCCTGTTTCCTGTTATTATTCCCAAAGGATAGCGATGCCAGGCAGGCTACCACAGCCGGGAAGCGTGCCCGTGAGCGCAGCGAACGGTGACGCTGGAGGCGTTACGCAGAACCAGCCGGAACCAGGAGCTTTACCGGAGGGAAAGCGATGGGTTCGGGCGATAGAGTTCCCCAAGAAACCGCCAACCACATAAGCCGCCTGCCGCGTCAGCGTTTGGCGGCAATCCCCTCTGTTCTATTAATTCTCCCGCTTCCGGCAGCTGTCTGCGACCGGCAGGAGCAGTCTGCTGCCTGAAGTGGTTCATTTATTGAATAAACCCGGAAAACAGGTTCCAAAAAGAGAGGGAGTTCCCTCCATCCACACTCATATCCTCATCTCCAGGCACTGCCGGCGATATTCCTCCATCCAGCCTCAAAAAGCATACCTCTCGCTACAAAAACAAAAAACCAGTAAGTCAGCAGATGGTTCCCAAACCATACTATCCTCACCATTCCTCAGGAGCTCACACATTTTTTGAGAATTTATTTTAAGCTGTTATAGGCAATTATTCCAAAAAATAGATTATTTGTGGTATTTAGACTGCGGTCCGAGAGTTAATTTAGTTCTTTGAATTTTATATCCGCACACCACGCTTCTTCTACAAGTCCTGAGATCCTTCCATCAATAACAAGGTAATATTTACCTAGATCTTCAACCTCAAATACTTTATCTATATCATATACCTCACTTTCATAAATTGCAGGATACAAGCCATCTTTATAGTGCCATCTGTTTCTAACATTGTCCCAAGTGGGTATGTTCTTTGTAATCGTATCAAGCTGTTCAGTGTTGCAGACGATATAATTCACTGGTTCTTCCGAAGAAATTTTTATGGAATATTTATCACCAGGCTGTGATACTGGAATTCCTAAATCTTCTTCAAAACTGTAAATTCTTAACCAACCATTTGGTAATGAACCCGTCTCTGACATGAACCATGGAATACCATCATACATTCCAACCGACTCATTAATTAAGAATTCATCATCAGGACTAAGTGCAGAAATTTTCCAGATTTTTAAATTTACGCGAAACGGATTATCTCCTCTAAGGTAATCTTGCAAAAGATCAGAGAGAGCTACTCTTCCGTCTAAATATAACTTATAACTGGAAACTTCCGGGATTGTAAATTCAACTGTTTTTTTAATTACACTGTCTTCTTTGACCACGGTTTGAGTGCCGGGAAAATACTTCCATTTCCTGTCATCTGAAGACCACTTTGGCCAGGATCGAACATCTTCAATTGCCAAGAAAGAACCAAGACTTTTTAGTACTACAAGATTAACCGGTTTTTCACTTTCAATTTCAATACGATACATTTCTCCACAATTAGACCGTTCAATTCCTGTAAACTCTTTAAAATCAAGGCTTGTGAAATCAAATGGGTACATAACAATATTTTTTTTATATATCAATTCATCACCTTGAAGGTTGCTGCCAGCGGTAACTTCTGGTTGAGAAATGACTTTATTTTCTTCTATTTGCGAACTGCTGTCAATAGTTGTTTGAGGTTTAGTCTCATCAAGAGAATTACCTTGATTTTCTGATTGTATTGGGGCAGAATTTGATTTTTCATCGGATATTTGGATTGAATCTGAATCAGCACTAGCAACGTTACTAGTGCAACCACATACAAAAACACCGAAAAATAATACAATTATCACGAGAAATAGTTGGGATTTTTGATTCATATTTCATTGAACCACGTATGAAAGCAAAAAGCTTTTGTTTAGCCTTAATATATGGTTCTTTTTAGGCATAATTCAACAGATCTTTCTTGTGGCTTTAAGGTTGATCTTTTCTGGCAGACACTAATCTCAGAGCAAAGCACTGATTATTCCACTCTATCCGGATCTCTATTTATCCCATACTGACAGGTTTGCCTTTCTATGCTTTCAATTCCCAGATTTTCAGGTTCTTGTCTACTGTTTTCATTTTTTATAGGCACCCGGCAGATATCATACCAACCCGAAAAACCGGTCCCAAAAAGGGAGGTCCTTCCCTCCACACTCATACCCTCATCTCCCGGCACTGCCGCCGGGTGTTGTATACATCACAACAAAATAGGACTTAAAATACGGGATCTGAAATGTGGAGAAGAGTCGAACCATATTATGTATAAAATTACAACGGAGGAGATATGTGAATTATTTTCCCTTTTCAGCAACTACCATAAAATTACCGAATTATTTTAATCCTCATTCCGGTCACATCCATCCTCATCAGATTCCGGATATACCTTATCAACAAAAGAAATCCAGTTGTAATCGGTTTTGATGGCTCTCATTTCAATCCTTCCACCGGACTCACTATCAATTCTATATGGAACATATGCTTTTTCTCCACACTTGTTACATTTGATTTTACTGAAATTCTGTGGAGATTTGAGAGCTGGTTTAGTAATATGTCCACAGTTTTTACATCTTAAAAATTTTGTTTTAGATGGCAGAATCAGTTTGCTATTGTCATCTCCGTCAACTCCGTGTTTTAACATATTCTCCTTGAATTTCTTTCCGTGTGTGTGATCCACGAAATGTGAAAGCTCATGAATGATCAAATGATCCAGACCGGCCTGGTTATTCTTGTTCAGATCAATTGCAAGCTTGCTATACAGAATAGCATTTATGCGATAGAAACATCTGGCCATCACTCTTGTAGACCGGGGATCAAATACAACCAATACCTCATCTGCCAGTCCATTCGATACGACCGGTGCAAGCTCTTTTGTTTTGTCAAATACATATTCCAAAGCCTTGTCAAAATCAGTTATATCTGAATCTGTTATATCTGAGTCTGTTGTATCTGAATTTGTTTCATCAAAGGTCGTAGTTTCTTCCATGTCCAGGTTCACCCTTATTCAGTTCAAATATTTTGAGTGCCATTCTTCCGTTCAACAGCATACCGTATTCCAAAGCCTGCATTTATGTAACCCTGCAACCCAGTTCCGGCAGATCATTACTTTGCCAGACCATCACTCCACCAGGTCATCACTCCACCAGGTCATCACTCCACCAGATACAACTCCCTCTGCAACTTGTGCAGCTTCCAGACCATCTCAAACCGGCGTTCACTGATAACCGAGACTGAAAGCCCCATCTCCTCTGCCTCGCCGGCCAGAATAGAATAACGGTGGTCCGGATATCCGTAAACCAGGCGGTGGGCAATCCCTCTGGCCTTTTCAACCTCATCCTCATCATCTGCGTTAAACATCCCCATCAGCAGATTTCTCATCAGATACTGTTCCGAAAGTTCCGGGGACTTAATAATCCGGCCCAGTGTCATCGGAAACTGAAGACGTTTCATAAGGCCCTTCGCCAGATCCTGATCCCCGTTGGCAAACTCCTGCCGGATAAGCTCCAGCGTATACTTCAGATCCAGTGGTGAAATCCTCTCATCATGACGCCTTGCGAGATCAAAATGGCGGATCTGCGGATCCAGTGGCCCAAGCTCCGCCACATCCGTCATGTGAACCTCATCTCCCGAAAGAGCCAGCAGCGTTCCGGCACTCTTCGCCCAACGGGGTATCGTAAAAATCAGCCCTGCCGGAGCAAACTTCCGGAAAAGAACCGACAGATTAAACGCACTGTCAGCGTCACCGCCGTTTGAAAAAACAACCACATTCAGCTTCCCGTCAAGCGTTGTATAGGACGCCATCAGCTCATCATAGACCTTCTCAACCAGCCGGGTGGTAATCTTATCGTAGGAAAACGAGAAAAAATACTCCGTGGGAAAACACTGATGCATCTCATCCAGATGCTTCCGGATCTCATCCCGGATCTCATCAGAGGTCCGTTCCGGTTCCCCTGTTTCATCCAGTTTCTCCCGGATATCATTAAGAATATCCCTGATCTCATCGAAATCCCTGTTCCGGCCGGACTCATCCGCATCCAGTCCATTGATCTCACCGACCGTCCGCCGGGCATTCTCAGCCGGACACAACCGGGAATAAACCGGAAGAGATGCCGCCATACGCACCTTACCTCCTCATCCGGTGGATTTTATCTCCCGCCTGTACTGCTCCCCGGACCTCACGTTCCAGTATCCGGTTGCAGCCCTCATGCATCCGTCGCATCCCGGTTGGGTTACATCCCGGACCACTACCGTCTCTTCTCCGCTGACCCTGTCCTTCCTGCCAGTTACCGTTCATACCAGAGAAATTGGACCGGCTATGAATGAAGGTGATGTATACTTCGAACGTATGCAATACAAATGCATAAGCCCGTACACGTCCCACAACCTGATGTGAAAGCGCCCGAAGATCAGAGTGACACCATGATCAGACCCGACGAGGTACAGCCAGGTGAATTTGAGACCTACCGGCTCCTCTGGGACGCCTATACCAGAAACGGATTTACGGCAAAAGAAGCGGCAGCTCTCACCGGCCGGAAGATTCCCAGTCTCAGAGCCGTTCTTAACCGGCTCACCAAAGCCGGCCTTATCCGGACAGAAAATGACCCGACTGATAAGCGAAGAACCTGTTACTTCCTCATTCCTGCCCCACAGGAACCACAATACCGTCAGGGAAATAAAGAGTCATATATTGTCCGGACACCACTGATCCCTGACCTTTCAGAAGAAGAGCCATATCATGACAATGATAAAATCTGCCGGTTCCAGACACTGATCACCCGGATCATCGACGCCTGGGGGCTGAAGACATCAGCAGATTATCTCGACATTCTGCTCATTCTTCTGATTCGCCGCCTCATGGCGCAACAGGCACTGGACGACAAACCCATAAAGTTTAATCTTTCTATGCTCTCCGGCCGGCGGTATTTTATCTCCGATCTCTTTGACGAAGTTTCTGAACAGGAGGTCCCCCGTGAGATCCGTAAATTCTTCTCAAAAAACCGTCTGACTGCCTTTCGCCAGGCACTCGCCTCCCGGATAACCACCCCGGCCGGCACCCTTCAGCCACTATTAATAATACTCTTCTTCCGGGTCACTGACTGGGATATAATATCCTACTGCGATTATCATCTCTGCTATACCGTCCGCCAGCGGGTTTACCCCCATCTACAAAAGGAATCTGCCGGAGTTCCGCCGGATGTTGCTGCTCTCATGACTTATTTTGCCCATCCGGAACAGCGGCAGAATATCGCCGTTCCAACCGGCGGTGACGGCACTCTTCCCATAGAACTTCACGGTCTGGCGGATGAGTTCCATCTGCCCATTATCCAGGACATACATGTTGCAGCGATTATTCACCCTGATGCCTCAGATTCCCATGACCGCATTATCACCCGGCTCTGGCTGGCAATTTTAGGTATTTGCCCGGACTCTGTCTCTCTGACCGGCGGAGTTAAAGGACGTCCCCCGTTTTTACAAAGTAATCTGCCTCAGGAAACCTGTGACGCAGCGGTGGCAGCAGTTCCCTGGCCGGGTTACCGAATCAACGGTACAGATCTGCTTCAGCATCAGGAGATCACAGAAACATTTCTGTGGGGTCTGCCGGCTGATAAAGAAAAAATCCCGGCTGAATGGTTCTACGTCTCGTCTCTCCTCGCCAGTACCATCAGTCACGGTCCGGTAGTTGTGCTTATGGAAGAAAAAGCACTCTCCCGGTCCGGGTCTGACGCAGAAGTACGGGATGCAATTCTTACCTCCGGTCACCTCTCCACCGTGATCTTTCTCCCCTCCGGCCTGTTCTATGCCCCGAAAGGAAACCGCAGCAGAACGGCTGGCACTGTGCTTCTGTTCTCTCCGGAACCGGTAGAATCTGTTTTGCTCATCAACGCAACAATGCGGGGAACTCCTTCACCCTATGCTCCCCGATCATTTCTCACTCTTTCACAGGAGGACAAAAGCTGGATTACCCATATCGCTGATTTCTCTCTTACTGAGGATCGGATCTCCTGCAAAGTAACCACCGATGAACTGGCAGTATCCGGTGGAATCAGCCGTCTGCATTATTTCCCGGCCGGAGATGGTTCCGAAGGTCTGAAAGTGGTACCACTCTCCTCCGTAGCCGGACACTTTCACCGGGGACTGCCGTTTAAAACAGAAGAGGAGGAATATTCTTTTGAATCTCCGTTCATTGTGCTACAGGCTGAGGACCTGAATAATAATGAGATCGAACCGGCACAGTTCCGGTTTGCCGAACCCAACGTTCAGGAGATCGCTGTTGCTGCTCTTCGGCCTGGTGATATCCTGGCAGGTCTTACGCAGGAAAATATCTCTGTCGGTATCTACCGGGGGAATGAGCTGTTCTCTGACGCAGATGCCTCCCTTGCCGGTGAGGATCTGTTCATAATCCGCCCGGCCTCTGATCTGCTCTCAGATTATGGTGTTCTTGGTATCCGTTCGGCCCTCGAACGGGATGATATCACCGCCGGTAAGATCTGTGATGATCCGCAATCCGTACTGGCCGGCATTCAGATTCCGCTTCTCTCTATCCCGGATCAGTACAGGACCTGTGCCGCGTTCCGGGACCATCAGGCTCTTTTCCGGTACCTTCCGGAATGTGCTGAGTATCTTTCCCGCGGAAAGGATCAGTATCTCAATGGCAAAGACATCGTCTCTGTTGAGTTTCTGGAATGCCCATTTCTTTTGGACGAAAGGTACGATCTCCTGGTAGAGTATCTGAGAGAGAGAAGAGCGGTACTTTGTGCGGAACTGATTGATGGTCTGACATCCTGTTGTGAACTGCTGACAGAGGTCTGCCGGGTTGTGCTGTATTTAAAGCGGACTGTCTTTTTTAATCAGCTCAGTGCCGTTCTTTCTGACCCCACCACCCCGGAACCGGTTGTTATGGAGGCGTTTCAGTTGCTTCTTCGTTCTTTACCTGAGGAGGCAGGGACTCTTGAGCCTTGGGTGCTGTTGAGAGGAGCAGAACTTTTCCTGCCGGAGGCGACATCTGACGGTAACCTTCAGGGACCGTTTGAGATAATCCTGGAACATCTTGTGGGTCAGAATATTGAGACATTAAATGACGAAGAACTTTTCAGGCGTTTTTTCCATCTTCTCAGGGTCACAAACCGAATAGAATGAATACGGGGCACGTATTCATTTCTGATTCATACGTGCAAGAGCATCCTACATCCTCATGAGCAGAACGTCTCTATCTAAGGGTATGAAACGCGGAAGAGTTGTTATCTGCCCGACCTGCGGGCTGCCACTGACCTGTACGTATTGTAACGGAACCGGCCGAGATCCGGACAATTTCTTTGGAATTAATACCCAGCCCTGTCCCTCCTGTGGCGGAAAAGGATGGCACCCGTGCCCGAACTGCACGCCGGTTCGCAGGAGTCTTCCGTATTAGTAATGGGAGAGGGAAAGCGATGACGGAACAGAAACCGGAGATGAGTGCAATGTCAGTGCCCGGAAGTAACGATGAACCGGAACCTTATCCGGATGCCAATGTTCTGTATCTGGCTGTTGGAGGATCATTATTCCTCATGTTTACCGGTTTCTCGTTCCGGGACTCAGTATTGAGCAGTCCTATGTTCGCAGTTGGCTATCTGGTCTGGTTATTTGGTGTTCCTCTGGCACTTTTTTTTGACGCAAAAAAGTTGTGTGCCGGCTCAAGGACGAGGGGGAGAATGTTTCATGTGACTACCTGGGGTCCGTGGGGATGGATGATTATGGAATTTCTGTTTGCAATTATTTTCCTGCCGTTGTATGCCCTGCGAAGAAGGAGGATTTATGAGCTGAACCGGGAGGAGAAGGACAGCAGGTAAATGAATATTGTTCTTGTCTGAAAATTCAATAAAAAATACTTAAAAATTCTCAAAAAAAGAGCGGCAAGTTTGATTCATGTACAAAGATTCCATTGTTTGAATAATTCTTAAGACGCAATTACAAGATTAAAATGCCATTCAACAGAGATTTCAACAGTCATATTTTGTTGAGATTAATTATTTCATTTCAAACAACCAATCAAACATTATCGACACATGTGGTGTCAATCATATTTCATGGAGATATTTATGGATAATTCTAATTTTGAGTCATACGAGAACCTTATAAAAAAACTAGATCTCCTCCTGAGGGAGGGCCATTATCTAAAAGGATTACATCTGATCAGCAATGAAATCCAGAAAAATCCAAATAATGCCCAATTGTGGAATTTAAAGGGAATTTTTCTAAAAAACGACAACCAAAATCAGAAAGCTATTGAGGCATTTGACCGAGCAACGAAAATTGATCCAAAATATTTCAACGCTTGGTATAACAAAGGAAAATCTTTGGTTAATTTAGAACAATCCGAAGAAGCAATTCAGGCATACGATAAGGCAATTGAGATTGCCAGTAGTGTATGGTATAATAAAGGAAATGCTTTAAGTGATTTAGGACGTGATGATGAAGCAGTCGAAGAATACAATCGAGCTATAGAGATTGATCTAAAGAACGAGTTTGCCTTGTTAGGAAAAGGGAGAATTCTGCAAAAACTCGGATATTATGAGGGTGCACTTGAGGCATGTAATCAGGCAATAAAGATTTATTCAAAATTTTCTGAAGCATGGGTTTTAAAAGGAGAACTTTTGCATTCCTTAAAACATTATGAGGAGGCAATTCAGGCATCTGATAAAGCAATTGAATTAGAACCAGAATTAATTGAGGCATGGCTGCTTAAAGCGGGTCTTTTAGAAGAGTTAAATCGCGAAGAAGAAGCAATTCAAGCATATATTAAAGCAATTGAGATTAATCCTGAGTCAATTGAAACATGGTCATTTGCAAAATATCTCTTCTTAGACTACCTATATGATGATGCATTTATATTCTGTAATAAGTTTCTCAAAATTTGTTCAAATAATGTCTTTGCATTAAGGTTGATAGGTGACCTCTTAGAGAGGGACTATCATTATGATGAAGCAGTTGAAGCGTATGATCGGGCAATAGTAATCAATCCGGATGATTACGAATCATGGAACAGATTAAGTCCTTTACTAATGAAAATGGGACTCTTTGAAAGGGCAATTCGAGCATACGACAAGGTAATAGAGCTGGAAATGAATAAACCAGCGTTCGAACAATCTACTATTGTTCATTGTTTCTTAGACAAAAGTTATGCACTAAAAAATATTGGAGACCTTGAAGATGCCCATGAATCTTTTAAAAAGACACTTGAAGAAATTGATAAAATGCTTGAGATTAATCCGGATAAAGAGCATTTCTGGTTTTATAAAGGAGAGGTATTATCTGAGTTAGGGCAGTATGAGGAAGCAATTGAAGCGTATGATAAGGTGATAAAACCTGAGGGTAGGGTATCTGTTGGTTCAACCTGGTATGATACTCAGAAAGGAAAAGGAAATGCCCTGTACCGATTAGGACGGTTTGAAGAAGCAATTTTGGTATACGAAACAGTACTTAAAGTAAATCCTAAAAATCCCCTTATATGGATTAACAAAGGCAATGCCTTAAAAAAATTGGATCGTAGTGAAGAGGCAACTGAAGCATATAATCGGGCAATTGAGATCGATCCAGATGATAGTATCGACGATTTAAAAGAAGAAGATCCCACGATTTTATTAAAAAAATATCAACACACAATTAAAATTTGGGAACAACGACCTAAGAATGATCGGGAGTGGGATCCTTATCTTGAATCCGCAGGAGACGCCATGAAAAAATTAAAACGTTATGATGAGGCAATTAAAGTATATGAAAGGGGGTTTGAGATTTATACAAGAAACGACTATTTTTTGCGTAAAAAAGGAATTCTCCTGACAGAGTTAGAACATTATGATGAGGCAATTAAAGTATATGAACAAGCGATAGAGATTCATCCATATGATTCTCATGTATGGCATAGTAAAGGAGACGCCCTTGCAAAATCAAACCGCCCTGAGGAAGCTATTGAAGCATATAACCGGGCGACTGAGATTGATCCAGATAATATCCATGCATGGTGGGGTAAAGGAGATGCCCTAAAAATGGTTGGCCGTTACGAAGACGCAAATGAGGCGTATAAAAAGGGAGGAAAGGATGAGTAAGAGAATGCAAATGGCAGACACCTCTCCTAAAATCCGCCGATCATGCATTTTTCACAGTCTTCGCCCGGTAGCCTCACAGTATTCCACAACCATATAAAGTGACGCCATCTCAGCTGGTATCGTAAAATATCCGGTGAAAATTCTTCATACTTCCGGAAAAAAAGCCGATCAATCCGGGTTATCCAGGCCGCTGATCTCGGATAAACGCCGCGTTTCATCCCTGACGTAGGAAAAATGCTGCGGTATGGTTCCGTTATTGCGCGGGGATATGGGAAACCATGCATCACCTGCAGGAAAGATGTCCCTGAAAAATACAGTGATGGACAGATAGCTGAGCGAAACGATGCTGAGGAACCTGTCCGGATTTTGGAGGAGAACTGATTACTGGCAGATAAGAGAGAGAATGACGCATCCCCGGATACATCTTCTGATGGCCTCCCCTTCATTCAGGTTCTCTTTTTTGTGGTCACTGAAAACTCAGAAAAATTCAGATTTTTTCCCGTTTTGGGGTAGCAGGTCGTATCGTTATATGACATCTCCACAAAAACACTAAACTGATGAAAAAAACAAAAGGAAAAGTCAAAGATTACATAATAGTTAAAAAAAATAATGAATTGGCCAGAGAAATAACTGCCATGCTCAAACCGGACCTGCAAAGCATGGTTCCGAAACACATGTTACTTGTTGGTCTGCCCGGTACCGGCAAAACCGGTCTTATCCGGAAAATCTTCAATGATTATGAAGAAACTGCAAATTTGATTATTGCCCCTGTTGACTGTGTGAAAGATAATACCTCACAAGCGGTCATCAAATCGATTTTAACTACAGTTTCAGGGAAGAAATTATCGCATAAACACAGTTCACTTTTTTCTCTCTATAAACGGCTCGGAAATCTCCTTGCCAAAAGATATAAAATACTCATCGTATTTCTTGACAACATCAACAGAATGCAGACAGATGAAGACGTTAATGATACCATCTCCCGGTTACTTATTCTAAATCGTGATAATCCGGATGTGTATATCTGCATTCATGCCGCAATAAACGATATTCATTATGATATTCACAACGTCCTTGATGACTCTGTCAATGCGCTCTTTCAGCACGACACCACCGATTTTCCCCCATATACTGAATATATGATGTTTGAAATTCTGAAAGATTATGCCAAAGATGTACTTAACCCGGGCGTTATTTCAGAACAGCAGATCCAGGATATCACCGCAGTTACCTTTCTCTTCAGTGACCTGCGTGTTGGTCATTGCCTGTTTCAGCAAAGCGCTCTTCTGGCGGGAAAGGCCGGCAAAAACACCATTGAAGATACAGATATCCGGGAGAGTATTGCTGAACTGAAACAGGAGTACCAGTACTATCTGTTAAATGCCTTACAGCCGCATGAACCGGTTGCACCACCCAACAATGACGTGATAACTCAAAGAATGCGTGCTATTACCCGGCCGGATTATCAGATACACGATGACAACAAATTGCCGAATATGCTGACTGCACGGGGACTCTATCAGAATCTGTCAGGTGGAGATGAATCGGTTCTGTCCCCCGCAGAGTTTTGTGATATTGTCTGTCACCTGAGGTCACTCCAGTGTATTGATACCAGAATACACCGTCTGCCCACTGGTCAGGAGATTGTGGAGATTGTCAGTCTCGAACCGGATAAAAATATCATGGAGATGTTTAAGGGAAAATCAGACACAATCTACCGGTAGTCTCCCGGTATTTCACGTCAGTGGTGCATGCATTCTCTTCATGAACAAGTGAGAAGTATATGTCGCTGATGTCTTCCGTCACCCGGAATTTTTTTGCCGGTGATCATAGAATCACCCCATTATAAGATACGATTTGCAGAAACTGTCCGGGATGGGTAACGGTAAACATCTTTCTGATGAAAAACAACAGGATTTCCCCGGCAGAAAAATTCAGAATAACGGGATATGGTGATTATTCCCCTTATCTGTCAGCCAATACTTTTCCCGAACAATAGTTTCTTTTCATTACAGGTACTGTTTTATCTATTCTTACCGGCATCATTCTATTATGCACTATTATCCAGGGCTGCTTATTCTTCTGATCGTCGTTATCGGAGTAACAATCACGCCGGTATCCGCTAATGAGAATGAAAAACTTACTATCGACCAGTTGCTGCATATGGAAAATCCGGGACCGCTCTCCCTCTCGCATGACGGTCAGAACCTTGTCTACCTCAAATCAGAAGGAACGGATCTCTCACCTGAATATACAAACGGAACAGTGATACTGATTGATCTCAGATCAAAAACGGAGCATACCCTCTCAGAAAGTTCTGAGACCGCAGTCACATTTGCACTCGCTCCGGGTGGAACCCAGGTAGCATATACAGCCGTACAGGATAACAGTGGAGAAATTGTATTAAAGGTCGTATCACTTGCCGATATGAGTTCATCTGAACCTGCAAATGTGCCTGAAGCGCTTTTATCCGGTTTTTCCTGGCTAAATGAAGACGAATTGCTCTATCTGGATACAAATGACACCGAAGCGGGCGTCGTTACGGCAGGATATCCTGACGATACTGTTGTAGTAGACGAAACCCCGAAACCGGTTCATCTCCGGAAATATTCACTGAAAACCGGAGTCACCGTACCGGTTTCAACAAATGATGATGTAATAACACTCTACTCTCCGTCGCCTGATGGTCAGTATATCCTGTATAAATCCGCACCGTATCCACAAGAGTGGAAAAAGGGCGCTCAGTTCCGCTATATGCTTCTGAATACCGTCACCGGCGAAGAAAAAAAGCTTTTTACCCGGACTGAAGGCTACGAGGAAGTAAATGCGATGGTATGGGAACCGGATAGTTCGGTTGTGTATATCGAACGTATGCAGAACGGGGGAATGGACTATCCAATCCGGTATACGACAGATGTACTCGTCTGTTATCCGAATACCGGAGAGATTCAGGAAGTTCCACTGAAATGGGAAAAAGGACTTCATGTGGATCTCTTCAACGAAGATGTCGAAATAACCCCATTCAATGGCGGATTCTATGCCATGCTGGCCGATGGTGCAAACCCGAAGATTGCTGTATACCGACGCACCGGTCCGGACTGGGAGATGCAAATACTTTCAGGAATTTCCCAGGGCAACATCTTCGCACTTGAAAGCAGTGCCGACGGCAGTGAGATTGTGTATGATTTCAATTCAGCCAATACACCACCCCAGCTTTATTCTGCGAAGGTTAATGGCGGCGTCATAACAGACGATGTACGGCTGACGAATCTCAACGCAAAGATACTGCCCCGGTTAAAAGGCAAAAGCGGAGTCGTCCGCTGGGAAGGTGCTCTCGGTGACGAAGTCGAGGGTATTGTCAGGTATCCGCCGGGATACACAGAAGGAACTGGTTATCCGCTTGTTCTTGTGGTGCACGGTGGTCCGACCTATACTGACTTTGACAGCTGGAGGGATACCTGGGAGTTCCCGTATCATCTGATCTCGGACCTGGGAGCGGTTCTGCTCTCGGTGAATTACCACGGCAGCCAGAATTATGGCTTTGATTTTGCAGAGTCTATAGAAAATAACCATTACTATGATCTTCCAATCCGGGATCTTCTCACCGGGAAGGAGTATCTTACGAAGAAAGGTATCATCGATCCTGATCGGACCGGTGCAACAGGATGGTCGAACGGAGGAATACTGATTCTCGACCTTATTACCAGGGACACCTCTTTAAAAGCAGCGGTAGCAGGTGCCGGATCTGCGGAAAACCAGGCACAGGGGGCCCTTACAAACGGAATTGTTATGACAAAGATGTATTATGGCGATTCCCCCTACCAGAACCCTGAGATGTATCTGGATATTCTGCCGGTTTACCGGGCGGGAAATGTCAGAACGCCACTTCTGATGATAGGCGGAACAGAAGATCAGGCAGTTGAACCCGCTGCTGCAATGGTTACCTACCGGACATACGCAGAGGAGAGTCAGGCACCGGTACGGTTTATCCGGTTCCCGGGGGAAGGGCATCATCCGAAGCAGTATGTGCACCAGTACAGAAAGGTTCAGGAGGAGCTTGACTGGCTGGACAAATACCTTTTTGTCTGAAAAACAGGGAGATTTCTCCCAGACCCCACCTGTAATAGTAATTTTTCCGTAAAAGAACCCCTTATAATAAAGGATTCTGTATATGATCCACATCAGACAGCATCTGATGATCTTGAGAATGGTGCATTGAGAAATACCCCGTTGGAATGATTACCTGCTGTTTGCATCTAAGCCGCACCAAAAGCATCCGCTCCATCCTGCCATCTTCTTCTCAACACCCATATGTTCAGCTTTCCACTCCTCAGGCGTCCGGACCCGCACCTCAAGGTCAGCATGTTCTGCCTTCATCTCTTCCAGCGTCCGGCAGATCATCCGGGAGCAGGGATCTGAATATTCGTTTTAAAGGTGAGATTATATAATAATACATTCAAATAATTGAAATGATGAAATTCAGGGTAATTATTGAAAAGGATGAAGACGGAGCATATGTCGCAGAATGCCCGGATCTTCCCGGATGTGTTACCGAAGGCGATTCTCCCCGTGAGGCAGTCGAAAACTTAAACGAAGCTATTGTCGGTTGTCTGAAATCAAGGCTGAAAT
>Ga0208905_1000575_pt1 | contig 18560 bp, 18 predicted proteins | sample AntAceMetag02UKS_FD_184776 | JGI IMG/M metagenome (GOLD analysis project Ga0208905, IMG submission 184776) | Saline lake microbial communities from Ace Lake, Antarctica - Antarctic Ace Lake Metagenome 02UKS (SPAdes) (version 2) | ecosystem: Environmental > Aquatic > Non-marine Saline and... | reverse complement strand
GACTAACATCAACAATATATAAGCCCGATGCAACTGGAAGTTGCCGCTTCACCCGGTCCAGCAGTATGCTGGTCACATGCGGAAGGTGAAAAAGGCTTTTTATTAAAAAAAGTCCATCTTTTCTAGGCCAAGTCGAACTTCGTACATTGGCAGACCAAGAATTGCGGTATACGAACCGACGACACTCTTAAAAAACTGCGCCCCTAAACCTGTGATACTAAAAGCACCTGCCAACTTCATATAATTCAGACCAGAAAGTTCTTTTAATCGTTTAAAGTACCACTCAATAACATGGTCCGGCACATCTAAAACACACTCACCTTGTGCATATCCATTATATCGTTCTTCTGTATGCCAAACGGAACCGTTCCACACACGTCTATCGATACAAAACGCGGTACCAGCTAAGGCACCCTCGCGCACTGCCTTAACCATACGAACAGCATCTTCATGGCTACTTGGTTGTCCAAAACAGGACTTTCCTGAAATCTCACCACGCTTCTCTATGCACAATGAATCAGCAGTAATAATCCAACATTTCTCGCCATTATCATTACCACCAGGAACCTGACCTTCAGGAACCTCGGCCGCCTCCATTTTAAGGTTAGCAATATGTTCTGTCAGTTTTTGCATTGGCATTCCCCAGTCACATGATCTTTCATCTGCATCTTGAGAAATAACATCAAAACTTATGCCTGCATCCTTTAACAACCGCCCACGCTGCACCGACTTCGATGCTAGATATAATTTTTTCTGCATAAAAAAATCCCTTAATTTGTTGCAATTTCAGGATAATCCTGAATTATACGAAATGATTTGATATCCAGTTTCCAATAAAATACGTTATCGCAATAACGACCAACATAATAAAAACATGTTCCATCGCAACCAACCAAGGATTATTTCCTTGCTTCTTTGCCATATACATACTAAAAAGCCCAATCAAAAATACGCCCCATGCAATGCATATCCAAATAGCAACATTTAGAGGAAACAGTAATACAGGAACCATAAATGTTAAAGCAAAAATAAACTTGGTAAAAAATGTAACTATTGTTGCAATCCATATTTCCTTCAAAGAAAGCTCTCCGCACGCCTCCTCTGAAACATGAATTCCTAATGCATCTGAGAATGAATCAGCCACAGCAATCGATAAAATTCCACCCAACACAATCAATGTTGAATATGTACCTGAGTATAAACCAACCATAAGTCCTAATGTTGTAATAACAGCGGACGTAAGACCAAAACTAAGACCTTTTCGCAATGAATATTTCATTTCTTCCCCTATGTGTTAAGCTCTTTATTCATAATAATTCTGTTAATAGAATAACAGAAAACTTAGGATCGGTAACTATCATGACGCTCTTTAAAGTATCGTTACTCGCTTCAAACTTTATCTTCACCCTTGGTATCAATGCACAACGGCCCCTCTTTAAACACTTTCCTAATTTGCAAAAACACATCTCCCACATAACGCTTGGCAATTTACCCACCCCGATTGAGAAACTTAACAATTTTGGTAATTCTGTAGAATGCAACTCCATATTTATCAAACGCGATGATTTGACCGGAAAAAAAACTGATGATGGGTGCCTCTATGGCGGCAATAAAGTGCGAAAATTAGAATTTCTCCTCGCCGATGCAATAAAAAATAAAGCTCAAACAATTATTACCTACGGCTCCGCTGGATCAAACCATGCATTAGCAACAACAGTCTATGCGCATGAACAGAAGCTCAAAACAATTTTAATGTTGAAAAATCAACCAAATTCGCATGTAGTCCGCCATAACCTCTTACTTGATAATCATTACAAAGCCCAACTACAATTCTTTCCTAATAATGCAACACGCGATACCGCCGCTAATGAAATATTAAAAAACGATTCGACAGCATACCTTATACCAACAGGAGGATCAAATAGTATCGGAACAATCGGATTTGTTAATGCTGTTTTTGAATTAGCAGAACAAATAGCAACAAAAAAAATCGCAGCCCCGGACTTTATTTATGTCGCTACAGGTAGTTGCGCTACAACTGCGGGACTATTACTTGGCTTGAAGGCAACAAATCTCAAATCCAAGTTGATTGGCGTGTGCGTTGAACCAGAAGAAGAGAAAGATTGGTTTTTGTTAGAAATACAAAAACTTTTTAAAGAAACAAATGAAAAACTTCATACACTTGATACATCATTTCCACTTTTTTCATTTCCAAAAGACGATTTGATACTGAATAAAAAATTCTGTGGACCACAATATGGTCTCTTTATCCCTGAAGCAATTGCGGCTCTTACATTATTTAAACAAATGGAAAATATAAAACTTGAAGGCACCTATAGTGCAAAACCAGTAGCTGCCATCATAGATGATGCCGCGACAGGAAAACTGCAAGGCAAAAATATTTTATTCTGGAATACCTATTGTGGTATAGATTTCTCCCATCTATTCAATGCTGAAGACTATAAAAATTTACCTACGGCATTCCATAAATATTTTGAAGAAGACGTCCAACCATTAGCAAAAAACACATAAAATTAACCAAACATAAAGTTATTTTACCTTGTTTTGATTTGGATATCGTATTGTGTTAGCATAACATCAAACAATAAATCGTTAGGAATTCCTTTGTGATTGAAGAAGACAAAAAGCTTCTCATCGAAATAATAAAAAAACATCTTCCACAAACAAAAATCTATCTTTTTGGATCACGAGCACGAAAAGATCATGTATCAGAATCTGACATTGATATTGCGTTAAACAATGGAAAAAAAATTGATTCAGACATTCTAGGTATCATTAAAGAAAAGGCAGAAGAAAGTACCATTCCATTCACGGTAGATATTATAGATTTACACGCTACTTCCAAAGATCTAAAAACACAGATTTTAAAAGATGGGATCCTATGGCCATAGAAAACGAAAAACTTCAAAATAAATTCAAAAAAGCTACTAACTCTCTTGCAACACTTGAAAAAGCACTTGAAGATATAAAAAACGTATCTACACTTGCACGATGTGCACAACAAGATCCCGAAGCCATCTACAAAACCTATCGTGATGCGATGATTCAGCGCTTTGAATATACCTTTGATACAACATGGAAATATCTGAGTGAATATTTACAAACAGAAGGTCGAATCCTTACTATCAAAACACCAAAAACCGTTTTCCGAGAAGCTCTAAAAGCAAAAATTCTATCTGCTCCTGAAGTTCGTGTCGCTATTAAAATGGTCGATCACCGCAACTTAACAACACACGGATACGATGAAGAATTAATAGAAGAAATAAGCAAAAAATTTCCTGCTTATGCAGAACTTCTTAAGACGATTTTACAGCGAACAAAAATTTAAAACGTAATTTTAAATTTTTATGGCTGGGGCGGGAGGGTTCGAACCTCCGTATGCCAGTACCAAAAACTGGTGCCTTACCACTTGGCTACGCCCCAAACCTTATTCTTTATTCAGCGATGCTGCCTTCTGCAGAACGCGTATATTCTTCGACAATAGTCTTTTCAATTTCAGAACGTGTGTCCGAATTAAGTGGATGAACAATGTCTCTGAAAGAACCATCTTTGCGTTTGCGTGATGGCATTGAGATAAAGAATCCTTTATCTCCTTCAATTACTTTCAAATCTCTGACAATGAAACAATCGTCAAAAACCATTGTTGCATATGCCTTAAGTCTACCACCATCTTCTACTGGATAAATTTTTACTTCTGTGATTTTCATGTTTAATACCTTTAAGCAAATCGTAAGCACACTTACTTCTGACCTTTTAATACAGAAAGTTATTTCTTCTTCAATCCTCTTCGTTTCTCCCTTTCAATCTATCTTTTTATCATTACCTTGTCAATTGCATTTTAACTATTTTTAGCTTTTTTTTGCTGCCCTCAATCGCGCAGAACGTGATGAGGGATTTTCTTCAACTTCTTCATCTCCAGCCACTACCACCTTTTTCATTAAAAGCTCAAAACCTTCACGGCCAGGCATGCTAGAATGTTCTTGAAAGAATCTCTTAACAAGACGATCTTCCAAGGAATGAAAGCTGATACAAACCAACCGGCCTCCCGGCTTTAAAAGACGCAAACTTCCCATTAAAAACGCCTGTATATTCTCTAATTCATGATTTACATGTATACGCAGTGCCTGAAAAACACGTGTCGCCGGATGAACCTTACGACGTCCCTTATGAGCTGGCACTACTCGTTCAATCAACGTTGCTAATTGCTTTGTAGTTTTAAAGCGAGCCTGAACTCTATCTTGAACAATAGCACGCGCAATTTGTCGCGAAAAACGCTCTTCACCCAAATCAAAAAACATTTGCGCTAATTTTTGCTCAGAAAATCTATTAACAATATCCGCGGCAGTTAGCCGTTGATGTGCAGGAGACATGCGCATATCCAGCGGTGAATCAATAGCAAAAGAAAAACCTTCACGATTAAAAATCTGGTCTTGCGATGTCCCGAAATCTGCTAAAATTCCGTCAATATTAGTAATCTTTTCTTTCTTTAACAACTTGTATAAATGTGCAAAATTACCCCAAATGAACTGTACACGATCTCCAAATTCATCGGCTAATTTTTCAGCATTTGTTTCAAGAGCAATTTTATCCCAATCACAGGCAACAACTTTACACGTCGGCTCTGCTTCTAAAATTGCACGCGTATGGCCACCGCCACCAAATGTTACATCTATATATAGACCGTTAGGTTGCGGATCAATATACTCTAAAACTTCTTTAACTAATACTGGTTTGTGATATGTATTTTTCATCAATTACTGCGCATAAATATGATTGTTTTGGTTTATATCTTCAAAAACTTTTTCTGATATTCGCTTGGCGGCTTCAAAAGAAATTGGCCGTTGTGCAAGCGTATCAGCAATAACATCTAGGTGAACTGCACGTGAAGCTTTGGTAACTATTAACAACTCTTTTTTATTTAGTTTTTCAATAAGAGCTATCGCTTCTTGCGGTGTATTCACAACAGAAACTTTTATACTACTCGGCACCAAAGGACAAGCCTGACTAATATGCTTGCCAACTAAAATTACTTCTTGAATTGAGAGAGCCTTACGTAAAAAACGCCCAATTTGCCGATGCCAAAATGGACTATCTACACCAAGCTCCAACATGTCACCTAAGACAGCAACTTTATACGCTTCAGTTTTAATTGCTTCTAACGCAAGCAAGGCAACCTTTACACTTTCTGGACTTGCATTATAACAATCATCAATTAAAAAACCGTTACCACGCTTTAACGGTAACGGCTCAAAACGTCGTGGCACAGTTACAGGTTTATTTATTCCACTAATAATCGCTGCATTATCTATTTTAAGCAAATAACAAATTGATGCTGCCGCAAGCGCATTATACACACGCCCTTCATGCACACCATCAACATGGACATTATATTTTTTACCATAAATTTTTAATACAAAATCAATGTGATTATTTCTAATGCCTATTTTGCGAGCTTGAATCTGATTTGTAGATTTTGATCCAAATTTCAAAACAGGGTGCGTATAGCCGACCTGCGCCAATTGTGGCTGGTCCCCATTAATAACACCAACACTATCCGCATTGAAATGTTTAAAAATATCGCGCTTCTCATGTGCAATATCAATCAATGAACCAAGTCCCTCCATATGGCTATGGCCAACCATAGTAATTGCTGCAATTGTTGGTTTAAGAACGTCAACCGCATGATTCATCTCACCACGCTTACTTATGCCAACCTCAAATACACCAACCTGATGCTCTGGCCGCAGTTTAAGTAAACTCAAAGCCAAGCCAATCGATGTGTTAAAATTTCCTGAGGTTGTTTCGTATGACAGCCCTTTTTCTCGCAAAATATTCACAACAATTTCACGAGTGGATGTTTTTCCTACCGAACCAGTAATACCAATAATTGGAATCTTGAAAAGATTGCGCCAACCTGCTGCAAGTTTATACAATGCCTGATACGTATCTTGAACAACGATCACTAACTTGTTTTTTAAAATTTGAGCATCACATTGCTGCAACATATCTTTTTTCGTTTCTTGAATAATTAAGCCGGAAGCACCACCTTCAAGCGCCTTTACAATGAAATCATGTCCATCAACATGTTCACCAGGCAACGCAATAAAGATATCATTCCTTTTCAATGTTCGTGTATCAATAGAAAATCCAAAGTCAGAAGAAAACACATCACACAAAATTTCAGCTTTGGGCAACACAGAAAGAACAAACTTTTTATCGAACATCACATTCTCCATCCTGAAGGCGCCTTTTTCTATAGCTCAAATACGAAAACAAATTTCTCTTTTTTTTGCACATTTGTCAAGTATATTTTAATTGTTTAGCCCTGTTTAACAACTTTTCGCGCTCTTCCACCATCATGTGACATAATGAGTCCTTGCAACTCAAGCATATCTATGAGGCGTGCCGAGCGATTGTACCCAATTCTAAATCTACGCTGCAACAACGATATTGATACCTCATCAACATCATGTAAAAAAGATACAATCTCATTGTACAACTCATCATCTTCATCACGCACGTTCACGGCAGAAACACCCTGCTCATCAAAGTCTAAATAATCTGCAACAAACTGTCCACGCATATGATTTACAACACGCTTAATTTCTTCATCAGAAACATATGCACAATGCGCTCTTTTAATAACCGACTGCTTCGCATCCAAAAACAGCATATCGCCACAACCCAACAATTTTTCCGCACCTGACTCATCTAAAATTGTTCGTGAATCAACTCTTGATGTCACACGAAATGAAATGCGACTTGGAAAATTAACTTTAATTAATCCAGTAATTACATCAACTGATGGACGTTGCGTTGCAACAATCATATGTATACCAGCGGCACGTGCCATCTGGGCAATGCGAGCAATCCATTCTTCAACACATTTGCCCGATGTCATCATTAAATCTGCAAGTTCATCAATAACAACGACGATGTACGGCATCGCCTTCTTCGCTTTACTTCCACCCTGCTTATGATAATCAACAATACTACGCACACCCTCTTTTGACATTACGTCATACCGTTCTTCCATTGTTTTAACTACCCATTTCAAAGCTTGTATCGCACGCTTAGGCAAAGTCACAATTGGAAACAGAAGATGAGGAATATCAGCATAGGCAGAAAATTCTAATCGCTTAGGATCAATTAGAATTAATTTTAATTCATCAGGGTTTTTACGACAAAGCAATGACATTAACATTACATTTAACGCAACAGATTTACCTGAACCTGTAGAACCTGCTATAAGCAAATGGGGCATATCGAATAGATCAACCACAAGATCTTTACCAATCGTATCCTTTCCAAGAATAAGGGGTAACGTTCCAGTAAAGTTTTTATATTCATCACTATGAATACTGTCAGCCAACAAAACCTGCTGTCGTTTTTTATTAGCAACTTCAAACCCAACAACCGATGTTCCTGGTATTGGCGCCAATATACGTAGTGACATGGCTTCGAGTGCAAGAGCCAAATCGTCTTCCAATGCCGTTATTCTACTTAACTTGGTGTCATCCTTTGGGTGGTATTCAAAACATGTTACGACTGGTCCACGTTTAATATGTACAACTTTTCCCTCAATGCCAAAACGTGCCAACTTATCTTCTAATATTTGTGCACGTTTCTCTAATTCAGCTTTTAATGCATCTTGATTTTTCTCATCTACAATTACGGTAAACAAATCTAAACGAGGCAATCGATAAGCTGGAACCTTTGTAGTTTCTCGCACAATATCATTTTCTTGCAGTTCAAATTGCAGACCAGAGCCTTCATTAATATCAGTATAATCGCGCCAAAAGACATCTTTAGCAATGCGTTCAAGCACTGGCAATTGTTCTGCCTGTTCTTTATCAAACTGTATAGCCGAATCTTTCTCTACCGCATGCCCTGCTACTAAATAATAAACCCACTTAACACCGCCGAACGTAAAAACAAGTCCAGTTTTTATTGGCTTGTAGCAACGATATATCCAATGATGTACACCGGCACGCTTACACGCACGCACACCATAATAAAAAGGTAAAACAAAGCTTAACCGCGTAAATATAATAAAGGAGGAAAGAAAAAAAGCTACACCAACCATATACGAAACTGTAGAATCAAATGACAATAAACCAACTAACCAATCACCAACCAAACCACCCTTCAAAACCATTTGGCGCCACACAAGGCCTGACGAATGTGCCAACAGCCAAATTGATGAAAATGTTAACACAACAAGAGCCGCAAGGCGGTCCCATTCTGTACGTAACGAACGATTCATTATTAAAAAGTAGGAACTATAAAATAAAATCAGTGGAATGAAAATAACCGCTGCACCACATAAAAAAAAAAGAATAGCTGCAAGACTCGACAAGATCCATAATAACGTTGATGTTTCAACACTACTGTCAACATAAAATATTGAATGGGTGCTTGTACTATACGTATATAAAGTACATAACAAAAACGACGCAACACCAAATAATACCAATCCAATAATTCGCTCACTTTTAAATATAGTATCAACTAATTTACGCAACTTTTTCATAAAACACCCTCACTCACACAAATAATGACAACACTATTGGTAGCAGCATATACCAACTTAACCACCAAAGTCGATTACTTTTAACAAGAAAGGCAACAAAAAACAATGCCATATAACCCAAAACCGACGCACATAAAAGCGTAAGCAAAAATGAAGTTTTAAAAAGAAATACACAGAAAGAACCTTTACAAAGATTCATTATACCAAACAAAAAACCACCTAAGGCAAGCGGAATATCTGCAATACATGCAATCGCAAATGCATCCGAAGAAGAGTACGATAATCTCCGCGCCACAAAAAACAACATTCCCATACGAGAAATACCGGGAATTAATGCTGCTACCTGCGCACAACCCAGCACAACAGCATCTTTTTTTGACCACTCATTCTTTTTATGGCTCTGTGATAAGAACCTCGTAGCCAACAAAGAAATAAATGTAATAATAAATCCTAACGCAAGAGGAACTGTTTTTAGATATGTTGATAGCAATCCATATCCTGAGAAAGTAACAGCTTCAATAATAAAAAAGAATACAAATGGACGAAAACGAATAATACGAATCCAATAAGGCATAAAAAAAAGAGAGAAAATAAAAAATGTTGGTCCATGCAAGAAATAATAAAATAACTTAAAATTTTCTACTTCAAAGCATGCGGCGCATCCAGTCATCTCAAAGAGCAACTTTAAGTGTCCTGAACTACTTATTGGCAAACTTTCTAACACAACTTGCATAAAGGTCATTAAATTTAAAACTCCCATCTGACAGTTCCTTTCGTGTTATCACTTGTACAAAAAAACGACTAGGAGAGTATATTAGAGTATAAACCCTTTACAACTTTTTTTTCTCATGAGTATAATTAACTATGCTTAATTGTCGACCCAGCAGTATCAACAGTTGACTTCACATATAAAATGTATTAGCGTTTTGAGTAGAAATACTTCGACAATAAGCTGTAGGTGGTAATAAAGGACAATCTACAAAGGCGAGAGGAGGCAAAAAAAAGAAAGATCTGGTACTTAATACAACCACGTTAGGTGTTGTGTAAATCAAGATTAAATTTAATCTCCAAGTAAAATCCTAAAAGGAGTAACTATATGAAATCTGTTTTCAAAAATATGCTCAGACTTGGGCTGGTGTTAGTTCTAATTATGCCAGCCGCTTACGGTGCATGCTGTACAACTGATACATGCTCATCAACATGCGACAGTTCAACATGCAGCACATGTTCTGACGGTTGTGGATGCACTAGCTGTTCAGACTGCGAAAGCTGTTGCACAGACTGCAATTTCTGTGACTATGGTAAAACATGGTTCTCACAGCGTGATCAAGGGGCAAACGAATACTTAGTAATGCAATTAACAGCTGAAAAACGTCACCAATTTGATCGCGAAGAATTCTATGGCGATTTCGACATTACACTTGGCTGGCAGCAAAACTTCAGCCGTTCACGCATATCGTCATACTTCTTGAACAAAAATGGCAAAATGACCGTTGGTGCAAATGGCTCAAGTGTAACTGGCACAAAATACTCAGATGTTCGTGCGTCAGACCTCGGTCTTTCAACAACATTTACAGGTGAGGCATGGCTCTGTCCTAAATACCAAGACTTCATCGCAGACTTTGATCTTTACTTAGCATGGGATGAATTCGTTCAAGGTCTCTGGACAGAACTCCGTATTCCATTCGTACATACAATTTGGAATTCAGGACTTGGCACATCTGTAGATCAAGCTGGTGGAACACACTACGCCGACTTTGAAGATACTACCGCTACTACAACTGACTACTTCGTAACTGGTGCAACCTCTGATGCAGTTCCTGTTGTTTACACAGGAAGTTGTGCTCTTTCAAGCGCCTTGCTTGGTAACAGCACATTTGGACAAGCTCCAAAATTAGAGGCTGGCAAAATTATTAACCATGATAATAAAGCAAATGGTCTCGGCGGAATCCACTTCACACTTGGTTATGACTTCCTTCGTCGTGAACGCGGCAATCTTGGCTTAGCACTTCATGTTGAGTTCCCTGCAGCAAACAAACCTTGCAAGAACAACTGCGGCTGCGATCTCTTCATTTTCGAACCTAAAATTGGTAGTCAACATGCATGGAAAGTTGGCGGTGTTCTCCGTGGGCAATACATGCTCTGGGATCGTGATCAAGACGAACGCATTGACATGTACGCTGACTTAAGAGTTGATGGCGTATTCAGTGGCGAAACAACACGTCTCTTAGGCCTCAATGCAAACGGAACATCACTATTTAACCAATATCTCTTACTCAAGAAATATACAATAAGTGGCGCAACCGCTAGCTACCAAGGTCTAGAACGCGCAGCTAACTTACTTAAAGCTTGTGTAAAAGCAGATCCTTCAGCTGAAGGTCAAGCAACCATCATGTTCCAATACATGAAGGGTGGATTCGTTGGAGCACTTGGTTACAACTTCTTCGGTCGCGGTGAAGAAAAAGTTTGCGCAAGCAAACTTTGCAGCTGCCCCGATTACTCATATGTAATTAAGGGTGACTTGCCTGTATTATCAGCAGCAGACACTGATGCTGGTTTCTACAGTCACTCAGACTCTAACATTAACCAAACTGGTGTAGTAAGTGATGCCGCTGGTGAAGATTCAACAGCAGTTACAGCTACTTATGTAACAGATGCAGCAATCAACTTCAGCACATGTGGCGCTAATATCAATGTATGCACAGCCGCGCATCCTAATTATTATAGCAACACCATTTTCGGCCATCTCGGTTATCATTGGAACGACGTTGACTGGCAACCATTCCTCGGATTACTCGGTAAAGTCGATATCGGAACAAAGAATACCGCACTTAGACTCTGGGGTGTATACCTCAAGGGCGGTATCTGCTTCTAATTTAACATTTGGCACGATAAGACTAGTACCTAAAAGAGCTCGGGATTATTTCCCGGGCTCTTTATTTTATCCCCAAATTAATCCTTGCAGCTTCTCTCTTTTTTAGGTAGGATCATTTTAGTTTGAGATGTATGTATTACAAAAAAAGGGGTAGCATGAACAAAAAGTTCTCGCTTAGTTTCTTAAGTGCCTGTGCATTACTTTCAACAAATCAATTACGAAGTGACTATAGCTATTGCTGCGATAAGAGTTACGCATTTGGGCAAACACATCTTTCTCAACGACCACAAGGAAACTACTATCATACTGTTATGATGGGAACAGCGGACAAAACACACGTATTTGGTAATGACGAAAATTATATAAACTTCAATTTAACACTCGGTCTTAGATCTAACTTTGACGAATGTGAACTTGGTCAATACTTTTTCACACGAAAGGGACCTATAGTTGTAGGACCAAATGGCAACAGTGTTGATATCATAAATCTCAATCTTGGCCTAGCAAACAATTACCAAGGCAACGCGCTATTATGTCCCCAAATTAACACCGCCCTTGCAGAGCTTGATTTTTATGCAGGGTTTGATAAATGGCTTGAAGGATCATGGATTCGCGTTCGTGCACCTTTTGTCAAAACAAGATGGCAACCGTGCTTAAGAACAGCTACAAGTGAGGCCGGAGCCCCTTTCTACCCAGAAGGATTTGCATATCCAACGGGCAACATCGGCGTAGTTTATCATGATCTAGCAGATGCGTTACAAGAAAATAAGTCATTCAGTCTTATTCCAGGCCTTGAAGCAGGACGCTTTGCCTGCAATCAATCGCTCTATGGTCTCTCAGACTTACATTTTGAAATAGGATATGATTATTTTCGTCGAGAACGTGGCAACATCGGTATTGCTTTAATTGGTGCATGGGGAACAGGGCAACCTAACGCAACAAAATGTAATCAATTCATCTTCCCTCCATCATATGGTTCCCAATGCTCATCTCAATTCGGCGTTGCGTTCCGCGGACAATATCAAATTTTCAATAATAGTGCCGACAACAAACGCATCACCATTTACAGTGACTTACGTGTTGTTCATTTACTTGAAGGTTACACAAAACGCTTGCTCGGTTTAAGTTCAAATGAAAAAACGGCCTTTAACCAATACCTCATACTTGATAGATATACAGCCACTGGTACATATCTCGGCGCCGAACGTGCAGCAAATCTTCTTAATAAAAAAGTTAAAGTCTCAACAGCCGCCATGTTAGAATTTACAATCATGTCTCAAATACTCAAAGACGACTGGGATTTTTCTCTCGGTTACAACTTATGGTACAGAAGCAAAGAATGCGTACAAGCATGTGACAACCGTTTAGGCAATGGACATGACCTTTATACCATTAAAGGCAATTCAACTATTAATGATGACTACACCTACAGTAAAATCGATAGTGATGTTTCAATACTCGGAACACCTGTTGCCGACACAAACTTAGATAATATTAAAACCGCCGCATTCCGTGAAGGCGATATTGTTACATGTGTAGCAGAAAATCCAGAAACATACTCAAGTCTTCTCTTCGCTTATATCGGATATAACTTCTCTGAAACATGGCTCAACCCATATCTTGGTTTAGGTGGCAACATTGAATTTGGTCGTGGTAATACAGCATTAAGCACATGGGGCCTGTATGTTAAAGGTGGCATAAGCTACTAATATTACCTTTCTATAAAACAAAAAGAGAGAGAGGCAAAATTTTGCCTCTCTCTCTTTTTGTTTTTTTGGACTTATCCTTCGACTCCCGCTCAGGATGAACGATCTAGCTTTTGGTTTGGTCAAGATAAACGCTTTGTTTTTTTTTGATGATGCTTAACCTGATTTTTTCTCGATTATTTTTTTTCATTCTAAACTTTCCTCTCATTTACTCCAAGCTTTTTTGTCATTCATATTCTAGCCATTTTGCGGGTTCCTTATGTGTAGGTTAACTGTTTAACAAAACCCCTAAGGTTTTGTGTCCACTTTTATTAAACCACAACAGAATGCTTTAGTTTTGGTTTTGATCGAAAAGAATTTTTTAGCTTTAGCTTTTGGCTTGAGAATGTTTTAAAATGATTTTTTCTTACTCGTCTTGATTTATTCCTTATTCATCGTAAGCTCTTTTTTCTCATTCATCCTGAGCGGGAGTCGAAGGATACGATCTTGATTCATTTTTGCGATGAACATTTTAGTTTTGGTTCTGATCTAGATGAACATTTTGATTTTGGGTTTAATAACGCTAACCACGATTTTTTCACTCATTCTTGTTTGTCCATCCCAAGCTCCTTTCTCGTTCATCCTGAGCGGGAGTCGAAGGATACGATCGTGATTCATTTTTGCATTGAGCTAATATTTTTATTTTCTTCCAGTTTTTCTCTATCAATGCTTCCTTTTTAGTTCGCGACCAACCCTTAATTCTTCGCTCCATGATAAAGGCTTCATCACGGGTACTAAACGAGTCAAGAAAAACAAGTTCAATAGGCAATCTTCTGCTTATGTATCTGGACCCTTCTCCCACATGATGCTCTGATACGCGTTTTTCAATATCATCGGTATGCCCAATATAATATGAGCTATCAGAGCACTTGAGAATATAAACATAAAAGATATCCACAGACTTTATCGCGTTATTTACACAACTTTTTCTGTACACATGAAATTGCTGTAGGAACAGAAACACATGTTGCAGCTTCATCATCTGTTATTTCAATCACAAAAGCATCTTCAATTTTTAAAATAAACTCAAACGTATCCAATAAATCAAACCCTAATTCATCAAATCGCTCCGTTCCAAGCAGCACTCTGTCCTGATTCTTCAAAAATGAAATAACTGCCTTTAAAACCTGCTCTTTAATCTCTGCTTCAGCCAACATCTTTTATATCCTTTAATGATTTTTGTTGATAAAACATTTTCACTTCTTTGCCCAAAAAATAACGCTGAATAACAGCAAGTGTTATCTTATGGTAACCAACCTGAATAATTGAATCGCAGGTTTGCAAATGAGCAACAACCTGAGGAATGTTGATTGGTCGATACATAAAGCGCGTTAACGCATCCAAACTTGGCTGCTCTCCAACTTTTATTTTGACTCCATCCTGATTTATCATATTGTAACGTGCTGCTTTACAATCTATTTTTGCAAGATACATATTCATGCGATTCACCATTTCCTGGCGAAATAACATGTGCAAACCATTGGAAACTGGATCAGGAATGATTGTTGCTTGAGCTTTGTTTTTTAATAATGCATGAAGTTTGACAATGGACTCTTTTCCACCAATAACCGTACTATTATCAACGTCATGTATAATCCCTAAAACGACATGGCCTTGTATACCCTCACGATGTAAGTAATCTTCTAAAATAGATATAGGCATCCCATGCACTTTAAGTAAAGCTACCGGTTCACTTCCAACAAGTTCGTTAAAAAACGTGATATATTTTTTTAATATATATAAACAATCGGGGAAATTAATGATACCCGCAGAATAGTTGGCAGTAACAAAACCAACCCCCCATCCGACTATCAATGACGGTTCAACACCATGTAATTGCAAAACTTCAAAAAATGATGCATGAACTACGAAAATTGAAAGATATGCATGCAATGTCTTTGACAATTCACGTTCTGACGAGGCAAAGCATAAACGGACAAAGTTTATACCTAAACATTGTGATGCTTCTTCAAAAACCTCCTGTACTACTCGGTAATTATCATATAAATCTTTTCCCATACCGACATACTGAGATCCATAGCCGGGAAAAAGGAACCCTTTAGACATAGCAATCCTTGATGCAAAATTACCGGTTACAAAAATCTATTAATGCTTCTATACGATTAAGACTTTCCTTTTTCCCTAACAAAAATAATAACGCGAATACTCCTGGGCTTTTTGTTGACCCTGTTAATGCTATACGTATTGGTTGTGCAATATCTGGGAATTTTATATTCCGTTCTTTTGCAAAACCCTTAATATTACTTGACAATGTATCCCTATCCCACCTATCTAATGAAAACAACATAGTAATGAGATTTTTCAACAGTTCTTTTGATTCAGATGCAAAATACTGCTGAAAATCTTTATTACACTCAGGCTTTTTATATAATTTTTTTATTTCTTCACACAACTCTACCAATGTCGAGACACGCGCCTTATACAAATCAAGTGCACCAAGAATCTGTTCTTCAGACCAACTGGACAATTCTTTAACAAACAATGGATCAATGTTTTCAAGAATATAGGTAAGCAATGAGGACGCATCGCGCATTTTGATATGTTCACCATTTACCCAGTTAAGCTTTTCACTATCAAAAACAGCGTTACTTTTGCCAACTCCATCAAGAGTAAATGATCTAATTAATTCATCTATCGTAAAAATTTCCTGATCACCATGCGACCATCCTAAACGTGCTAAATAATTAAGCAAAGCTTCTGGCAAATATCCCTTCGCACGATAATCCCATATAGCGGTTGCCGCATCACGCTTACTCAATCGCTGCCCAGAAGAACCAAGAATAAGTGGAATATGTGCAAATAATGGAAGTGGCAAATTTAACGCCTGATACAACAAGATTTGCTTGACTGTATTAGTAATGTGATCTTGCCCACGAATAACATGGGAAATGTTCATTGTTGCATCATCAACAACAACAACTAAATTATAAACCGGAGTTCCATCAGATCGTGCAATAATAAAATCGTCCAACTGATCACGCGGAACCGTAATATTACCTAAGATAAGATCATGAAACGTAATATCGCCACTATCATCCGGCAACTTAAACCGAACAACATAAGGTTTATCACCCGACGGCACGGTGCATATACGACACTTTTCATCATACAACAAACCGTACTCTGCACCACCCAACCGCTGCTCGAGTTCTTCTTGAGAGCAGTAACATTTATATGCCTTACCCTCAGCAAGCAACTTTTCAATATATGCTTTATGTCGCTCAACTAACGTTGACTGATAAACTAATGGTTCATCACTTTTTAAACCCAACCAAGACAATGTTTCGACAATGGAATCCGCATATTCTTTTGCTGAACGTTCCTTATCAGTATCTTCAATACGAACAAGAAAAGCTCCATCATGATGTGATGCAAGCAACCAATTAAATATACCGGTACGCGCATTCCCAATATGCATAAAACCTGTTGGTGATGGAGCAAAACGCACGCGAACGTGTTCGTGTGCAGACTTTCTTTTCATAATATTACGATTTTTCCAGGGTTGATCTAGTGTGGCCTAAATCTGACAACTTTACTTCTGCTAATTGGCGCCACGGAGATTTCTCTTTATCAGAAACAACGGGCAATGATACAACGGGCAATGATACAACTTCAGGTGAGACCTGTTCAGGTGAGACCTGTTCAGGTGAGACCTGTTCAGGTGAGACCTGTTTTTGCCAATATTCAACAGCCTTGGCACTCTCACCAATGCTATTAAAATATAACCCGCTATAATAAAGCGCCATATCCTGAGCCAATGCCTCTTTATCTGATCCAATACCATCAAGAACTTTTAAGCCTTCAGCAATATCTTTATCATCACCATCCAGCAACATTAAAGATAACGAAACTTCATACAACCCACGATAAGGATTCTTATTACTAAATTTCTTAACCGCTTCGCGCATTAATAAAAGTGCTTCATCCCGATTACCTTGGTATGCAACAGCTTGAGCTTGAAATGCTTTGAAAAATGGGGCTAATGATGAATGAGAATTTTGTTCTAAGCTATGCTTAAAATCAATATCAACTTGCTCCCACAGCTCCTTTTTATCTTCAGATTTAGCATCTTTTTTAAATTGAAGACCTAATGCTTGTCCGTACGCCTCAAAAGAATCGGCAAATGCTAACTGCGCCTTTTCTTCACGTTGCTCTCGCCACCAGCGATAGCCATAAAATGACCCACCGGCAACAATACCAACAACCGCTACTACTAACCCAATTTGCAAAGATCTATCTTTTTTTATATAAGCAATACCTTGATGTGTAATCTTGCGCCACTCTAACTCAAATGTCATACTACTTCCTTTCAGACGGGGTCTGTTCAGACGGGATCTGTTCAGATGGGATCTGTTCAGACGGGGTCTGTTCAGACGGGGTCTGTTCAGACGGGGTCTGTTCAGACAGGGTCTGTTCAGACAGGGTCTGTATTATTGCATTAAAAGCTACTTTTCCTCAGAAACGTTACCACCTTTTTCGCGCTGCGCCTTGGCTTTGCGCTCTTGATCACGCTTCATCTCACGCTCAGTCTTGGTAACCATAACTTTTACGCCCTTATAGTAACCGCATGTTGGACACGCAGTATGAGGCGCTACAGCTGATTTACAGCTTGGACACGAAGCAACTGCGCCCTTTTTAATACCCCTATTTGCAAATCTTTTGTCTCTGCGCGATTTAGAACGCTTACGTTTTGGTACTGGCATATCAAATCCTATAATAGTTTAAAAAACATTGATGTCATAGATATACCTATTTTATCGCTTTTTAGACAAAAAATCAAAATCAAATGAAGAAGGGAGACTTTTTATCTCCCTTCTTCGCTAACATACAGAATTATTATTTTCCGAGTTTAGCTTTAAGCTCTCTGTATTCCTTAACCAATCTACCCATCTTAGGGCCAACAGTTCTTGTCAAGTACTTCCTTACACCTTTGCCAACAAGAAAATTATATCTTTCCTCGTCCGCTGCCTTCTGCGCTTTCTCGCCCGCTTCAATCGCTCTCTGTGCTGCAGCTGCTTTCTCGTCCGCTGCCTTCTTTACTCTCTGTGCTGCAGCTGCCTTCTCGTCCGCTGCAATCTTCGCTCTCTTTGATGCAGCTGTCTTCTCGTCCGCTGCCTTCTCGTCCGCTGCCTTCTTTGCTATCTGTGCTGCAACTGCCTTCTCGTCCGCTTCCATCGTTGCTCTCTGCGATGCAGCTGCCTTCTGCGCTTTCTCGTCCGCTTCAATCGCTCTCTGTGCTGCAGCTGCCTTCTCGTCCGCTGCCTTCTTTACTCTCTGTGCTGCAGCTGCCTTCTCGTCCGCTGCAATCTTCGCTCTCTTTGATGCAGCTGTCTTCTCGTCCGCTGCCTTCTCGTCCGCTGCCTTC
>Ga0208905_1000574_pt1 | contig 18573 bp, 21 predicted proteins | sample AntAceMetag02UKS_FD_184776 | JGI IMG/M metagenome (GOLD analysis project Ga0208905, IMG submission 184776) | Saline lake microbial communities from Ace Lake, Antarctica - Antarctic Ace Lake Metagenome 02UKS (SPAdes) (version 2) | ecosystem: Environmental > Aquatic > Non-marine Saline and... | reverse complement strand
CCTAAAAGCAAGTTATCAGAGAAAGTAGTTTTACCATGATCAATATGCGCAGCAATTGCTATGTTCCTAATTTTATCTTGCTGTTTCATTAATTTTACAAAATCTTGTTCTGTTGCCATGTTTTAATATAACTTAATTGAGAGAACTATTTATAAAACTTTCTTGGTTACTTTTGTAAAACATATAAATATTTACTTGATTTAAATATGAAATCAATCTTTTGTGTAGGAGGAAATTTTTCTATACTTATTCTTTTAAGAGAAAAGTAATTTATCATTCTTTCAAAATCTTTTTTCTTTAAAGGATTTATTTCTTCTGAAAAACAATTTTTTCCATAAATAATTTTATTCATAGATAATTCATTTAATTTAATTAAATGTTCTTGTCCTTTATATCTTGAAAATTCCATCATAGCAATTATATATCCTTTATTTTTCACAATTCTATACATCTCACTAAATGCTTTTTCTTGATTTTTAAAATGATTGAATGCATAAAATAAAAGTGCAAAATCAAAAGATTCACCCTCGAAATTAATATCTTCTGCATCTCCTTTAATTTGGATACCATAACCTTCTTTAGGGGGATTTATATCTAAATTATATATAATTCTTGGTTTTAATAATTCAGACAATATTCCAAGTCCTGCACCAATATCAATACCTTTAGAATTCAGTGGAAGATATTCTGTAAATTTCAGAGAGATTTTTTCTAAGAATCCTTTAATATTCTGTTTGATTTTAACAGGATTGGTATGTGCTCCTTTCTTATTTAAAGAATCAATTACATTAAAAGCAATTTTTTCTAAATAATTCAATTTATTCTTCTTCATAAAGAAGAATTTTCAATATAATTTATAAGAATTATTATACTCGAGAATTACCGAGCACTATCAGCTTGAGCTTCTGCTTCTTTTTTTTTCTTAATTGCAAAACTTTCTCCATTTTGTTCAGAAGCTAACATAATCTCTTCTGCTAATGCTTGAAAAAACTTTTTCTTTTTATTAAAAGCTTTATCAGATGAACCATGAACAATGTGCTTTAATGCTAAATTAACTCTTCTTAAAGGTGAAACATCAACTGCTTGAGGATATCTTGCACCACCATATTCAATAACAGTAACTTCATCCCTCGGAGCAGAATTTTCAATTGCTTTAATAAAAACCTGAACAGGATTTTGATTTGTTTTTTTCTCAACTAATTGAAATGCCTCAAGAACAATCTTCATGTTTCTTGTGTATTTTCCTGTTGCTCTCCCAACAATTATTTTATGCTTTTTTCCTCTATGTCCTGCAACAGCAACCCTATTCATTAATCTCTCAATAATATTCACTTTTAATTGACCAAATTTCTGAACATTTCTTCCATAACTTTTCAGAATAAGTTTTGGTTCAAGATTTATTGCACTTTTTAATCCAGGGTCTTCTACTTTTATTTCTGCTAAATCATATAAATCAAATATCTTAAAATTCATTCCTTCTGATTTTTGTGTTTGAATTTGTTGTTCCATTTTAATTTTTTGACATAGTTATAAGGGCTAATCTTCCTAAATTTAATTCTCCCAAGTTATATTTTTCCGATTTCTCTAAATTATGAAAAACCATTCCAGAACCTATGTTTCCATCTTCTTTTGCCATTTTAACTGCTTCTTCCTCGTTTGTAGCTTTATGGTAAGTTCTTTCTTCAAAAACAATTTTATTTCCTACTTTATAGTTTCCTTCAACTGAATAATTTGATTCAGTCATTTTTTAATATTTCCTCTAATTTATCTATTGTTTCAGAATCGCTGCACATAATTTCTATTTTTCCTTCATAAGGTTGAATCTTTGCTTTTTGATTGTTTGGCAATTCAATAGTGGCGTTGTAAATATTTCCAATTTTATTAAAATAATTTATAATTTTATCAATCTGATTTTTTTTAGCATATAAATTTCTTGGTTTTTCTCCACTCATTTTATCTCCTTCCCTTCTCAATCTTTCCTGAAACTAATCGTGCTAAAGGCTGATCATTTACTTGAATAACTTGAAATCTAACACCAGGAATATCTCCTTTACTTCTTCCTTGTTTTCCACCAATTCTTTCAATCATAACTTCGTCGTGTTCATCAATAAATTTTTGAGCTAAATTTCCAGGAATAAAAGCAGTAACTTGATTTCCATTTTTCTTAAGCTGAACTCTGCAACATTTTCTCATTGCTGAGTTTGGTTGCTTCGCCTCTTTCTGAACTTTTTGCAAAACAATTCCTTTTGCTTGGTTCGCTCCTTCTAATGGATCTGATTTATCATAAAGTCCTAAAGTTCTAACTTTGAATTGCCTATCTTTCCATCTGAATTTTTTTCTATTTTTCTTACTTTTTAATGCACTTTTTAATCCCATGTTATAATAACTAATCGAGAGAAAATTGATTTATAAAACTAACTGTTAATTTACACTCGCTATAGCTTGCTTATTGAGATACTTCAAATCAGCGTCCTGCATGATTTTTTGCTATTTAAAAAATTATTCCAATAATCTCTTTAAATAATACTCTACCTTTCACCATTATAGAAATAGTCAATATCTAAAATATATTATCAAACAATCCGAAACTCTTTTTTAAAGAAATCTCTAACTATCTTTTGCATCTCTAAAAGCCTTCTTTTATTTCTTCCAATCAAAGCTGCCTTACTTTGGTTTCCTGCAGTTAATATAATCTCGTCAGGAGTAATTTCTAATTCTTTAAATGTAACAGGGCTAACAATAGCAGAAATAAATACTTTAATGTCCTTTATATTTTTTGGAACAGCAATAATTTTTATTCTTTTACCAAGAATATGGCTCATTTGCTTGGCATTTTCTGCATTTTTGCCAAGTGCTTTAGGAATTAGTTTTTTAGGAATACAGAAAACAAGGGCTTGATTGTATTTAAGACAATATCTTGTACTAACTCTTGTAATCTTTCCAAAAAGGTTTAAATACCTCATGTCTTGCATATCAATAGTGCTCACCATCTTATAGAATTTGTAGATATAATTAGTTTTTAAACTTTTGTGAGGAGAAATCATATGAAAATAACAATAAAGGAATTTAGTATTTTATAATCTTATGATTCCTTCTCGTGTTTTTAACTCATATTCAAAATATAATTTTTGAGCACCTTCTATATTTCCTTCTCCTACTAACTTTTCAATTTTCTCTCTAGGATATTCAATTTGATTTATATTTCCCATCATTCCCTTAATAGTGTTTACTTTTATACAATCTTTTAATTCCATAAAAATAAGAATTATTTATTAACACCCTCAACAACTTTTGTTTTTGCTTCTTTTTTATCTTCGTCTTTTTTTATCAAAGGTCCAACAACTTTAACCAAAAGTCCTGGCAATCCAGTCCCAATAGGCACTGGTTGATTAAGCATAATATTCTCAATAACACTTGATAATTTATCTCCGCCTCCCTTAATTGAAGCATTTATAAATTGTTTTACAGGAGTTTCAAAAGTTGCCCTTGCTAATATTGAAGATTTTTGGGCAATAATTCCCATTCTTGTAACACCTTTAACTCCTCCTGAGTTTGTCATAGCATCTGCAGCTAATTTAAGGTGTCTAATATCAATATCCAATCCCTGACTTTTAAGAACTTCATTAATTTCATTAATGATTAATTGATGTGCCACTTCAATCCCAAAAACATTAGCCATTTCATAAAAGTCATTTGAGACTAACTTGTCTTTGTGAACTTCCTTCATATCAATCATCTCTTTTAAATTTGTACCCAGAGTAGTTATTACAAGATCCTTATCTTTTTTTATAATTAAAACTTGTTTAATGTTTTTAACACCAGAAATTATTGTTTCTTTTAACTTTTCTTTAAGCTTATAGATTTCTCTAAATCCAAATTCAGAAACATTTAAGATTATTACATTTGATCTTTCCTTAACGTTAAATCCAGCATCATTTAATCTTTCAGCAACTTTTTTTATAGAAATATGTGTTTGTTTTAATCCTTTATCGTCAATCTTTATCTCAATTTTTTTATTTCCAAAATCTAATATAAGTTCAGAGGCAATTTCTTTTAATTTAACTTCTTTAATTTTTTCAGCAAAGATTTTTGCACTTCTTTCATTGTTAAATTCTTTATTAAGATAAACTTCCATTTTAGGAGAAGAAGGTTTTTTTCTCGCATCAAAGATTTCTATAATTCTTGGTAACCCTTGAGTAACCTGCATTTCAGCAACACCTGCCATATGAAAGGTTCTCAAAACCATTTGTGTTGAAGCTTCTCCAAATGATTGGGCAGTAACAATTCCTATGGCCTCTCCAGAAGCTAATTCACCTTTAATATGGAGTTTTGTAACATCTAATCCATCATCTCCATATTTAAATTGGATAATATTATTGTTGCTATCTCTAATTGTACCATCATATTCCTTTCTTAAATCTTGTAAAGCATTTGCTAGTCTTCTATATAAATAACCTGATTTAGGAGTTCTTAATCCAGTATCCATAAGTGAATCTCTTCCTGTAATTGCTTGAAAAAAGAATTCATCTGGTCTTAAACCTTTAATAAAAGGGCTTTTGATAAATCCTCTTGATTTTGGAGATAAGTCTCCTTTTTTGAAAAATGAAAGTGTTCTTCCAGTATAACCAAAATCAACTCTATGGTTTCCTAAAGCTTGCTGACCAACACATGAAGCCATCTGAGTAATATTTAAAATATTTCCTCCCCCCCCTGATTTAATCATATAATTAACAGGGTTTGTTTCTGGGAATTCTTGTTTAACAATTTCCCCAATTTTTGTTCTTACTTCATTTAAAGCTTGCAAAATTTTTATTTCTCTTGATTCTTCTTTTGTTTTTCCTGGAATACTTTCTAAAGTTTTATTATTGTATGCAAGGATTAATTCCTCTGTCTTTTTTTCTGCTTTTTTAATTATTTCCTCCCCAGATTTGATAACTTTTTCATCTAAATCTAAATCTTCAACAGAAGTTGTAATTCCAAAATCAGTAAGATAATTTTTACCTAAGTTAAACGCCTTTTCAATGGTTTCAAAAGTTTCTGTTCTGCCAACAGTTCTATCAAGCTCTTTAACTAAATCCCCATCTTCATCACCAAAAGTAGTTTTATCTATGACTCCTTTTACAATTTCGCCATCTTTAATCTTTATAGAATCATTTGAGAAATTTACTTTAGGTAATATTTTTGAAAAAACCTCGGTTCCTAATATTGTTTTTTTTGAAATTGAATAATCTAATCCTGATTTATATAAAAGTTGATTTGCATCTTCTTTAGAAAGTTCATTAAGGCCTAATAAATAATTTCCAGTAATAGCATCCCCAATACACCCTACAAGATTAGTATTGTTCTTTGGAGACATAAGATTCATTTTAACATCTAAAAGTATTTTTGCTTCTGCTCTTGCTTCTTCTGTTTGGGGGGAGTGAATATTCATTTCATCACCATCAAAATCAGCATTATAGGGGGTTGCAGCTGCAGGATGTAATCTAAAAGTTCTCCAAGGCAATACTTTCACATAGTGAGCCATAAGACTTCCTCTGTGCAAACTTGGATGCCTGTTAAATAAAACAACATCCCCGTCTTGCAAATGCCTTTCAACTTGATAGCCAGGAGCAAGTTCACTAATTATTTCTTCTTTTAATTCTTCTGTAATCTTTTTTCTTTTTCCATCAGGACGTATAATATAATTTGCACCAGGATATTCTTCTCCCTTATTTATCAAGTCTTTTAATTTTTTTATATTAATATCATTAACAGTTTCAGAAACAGTAACAACTCTTGCAATTTCATAAGGGATTCCAACTTCATTTATTTTAATATATGGGTCAGGAGATATAACAGTTCTTCCTGAATAATTAACTCTTTTACCTGCAATATTTTTTCTGATTCTTCCTTCTTTACCTTTAATTCTTTCTGTAATTGTTTTCAAAGGTTGACCGCTTCTGTGTCTTGCAGGAGGAATCCTTGTTGTTGTATTATCAAAGAAAGTTGTAATATGAAATTGTAATAAATCCCAAAGATCTTCAATAATAACTTCAGGAGCACCTGCATTTAAATTTTCCCAAAGTCTTTGATTAGCCCTTATAATATCTGAAAGTTTATGTGTTAAATCATCTTCACTTCTTTCTCCTGATTCTAAGATAATACTTGGTCTTACTGTTACAGGAGGAACTAAAAGAGAAGTTAATACAGCCCATTCAGGTCTACAACTTTTCGCGTCAACTCCAATTTTTTCTAATTCTTCATCAGGTATATTAACTAAAATTTCTCTTACCTCTGTTGGAAATATTCTTATTTTTCCTTCGAAAAAGTTTGTAGGTTTGTCTAATTTAACTTTGGTTTGTGCTGCTTGGCAGTGCGGACATTTTTTAGAATCTTTTGCTTTTTTAGCTCTTTGACTTGGGGATAATTTTTCTAAGTTTTTATCATCAAGCATTAGTTTTCCACAATCATGACAAAAACATCTTAACCCTGTTTCAATTAATGGAACATATTTTAAATGAATAACTGGCCTAGCTAAATCAATGCTACCTGGATGCCCTAAACATTCTTTTAATCTTCCCCCGCATGTTCTACATCTAACTCCTGGGTCAATAGCACCTAATCTTAAATCCATTAAACCACCATCAACAGGATAACCATCAATATCATAAAGTTCTGGAGTAACAATCTTAGCAGAAGATATCTTTTTAATTTGTGCAGGACTAATTAAACCAAATTTAATTTCTTTTATTTTTTTTCTAATAATCTTTAACATTTTGTTTTGTGTTTTGTTTTTAAGGGAAGGTTATTCGTATTTATTCTTTAATTCAAATTTACTATTGATATGTAAAGCTTGTAATTCTTCTAATAATAATTTAAAAGCATATGAAACCTCAACAGACTCAATTTCTTCACTTCCACAGATTGGGCAGAATATTTTATTTCTAATATTGTCTTGTATTCCTATAGATCCACACTTAGTACAAATAGGTAAAGCAACCTTATCAGAATCATACCTTTCTTTTAATAATAAAGAAGCACCATGAGCAACTAATGCTTGCTGTTCCATTTCTCCTAATCTTAAAGCTCCACCTCTTGATCTACCTTCAATAGGTTGTCTAGTTAATAATGCAACTTTTCCAGTAGCTCTTCCATGAATTTTGTTTCCAACCATATATTTAAGTTTAAGATAATACAAGTTTCCAACAAATATTTTTGATTTCATCCTTTTTCCAGTAATCCCATTGTACATTGTTTCTTTTCCATCAAATCTAAATCCTAATTTTTTTAATTGTTCTTCTAATTCTTTTTTACTTGTACCTGAAAAAGAAGTACCATCAATAACTTCCCCTTTTAAACAGCCAACCTTGCCTGCTAATAATTCTAATAAATAACCAACAGTCATACGGCTTGGAAGTCCGTGAGGATTAAAGAGAATATCTGGTTTTATCCCATTTGCTGTAAAAGGAATATCTTCTTCAGGAACAATCATTCCAATAACTCCTTTTTGACCATGTGAAGTTGCAAATTTATCCCCTAATTCTGGAATTCTTTGATCTCTTGTTTTAACCCTGATAATTTTATTGCCTTCAAAATCTTCAGTAACAAAAACAGCGTCGACAATTCCCTTTTCTTCTTGTCTCATTGTTATACTTGATTCTTTTTTTGTTCTAACTGAGATTTCTCTGGCTTCTGATAAGAATTTTGGAGGAGACATTTTTCCAATTAAGACTTCTCCTTCATGAATTTCTGCTTCAGGAAAAATAATCCCGTCGTTTTCTAAGAATCTATAATTTGATTCCATTTTATAACCAGAAGCATCTTTTTCAGGAATAGCTACCTCGTCTTTTAATCCCCCAGCATAATTCATCTCAACTGCAGAATAAGGTCTGTAATAGAAGCTTCTTCCAACACCCCTCTCAACACTTCCTTTATTAAATACTAAAGCATCTTCCATATTATATCCATCATATGTCATTATAGCAACAACTAAATTTTGTCCTGCAGGATAAGTATTTAATGTGTCATAAACAAAACTTCTAACAATTGGTTTTTGAGGATATTGTAAAATACTTACATCTGTATCTGTTCTACATAAGTAATTTGCAGAATATAATCCTAAGGCTTGTTTTTGTGTTTTACTCCCTCTATTTAATCTTGAACTTTGGTCGTGGTTTCCATATGGAACTAAACCAGTAATAACACCAAATAAAGCAATACTGTCTATTTCAAGATGAGTATGTTCAGTAGTTAATTCTTCTTCATATAATGCAACTAAAGTATTCTCTTCCTCTGCAGCATCGAGATATTCAATAATTCCTTTTTTAAGAAGGTCTTCCCATTTTATTTCATCTTGTTCTAATTGAATTAAATGTTCATTCTTCAATCTTGGAGCGCCATTTTCTAAAATTATTAATGGTCTTAAAACTCTTCCAGCCTCTGTTGATATTGAAATATTCTGAAAACTCTCATCATTTCTTATGCTCATTTGAAGAGGTAGTTCACTTTTTCTTCTTTTTTCCCTAATCTCTTGAATAAATTCATCATAATTTTCTACACTTCCAATAAATCTTCCATTAAAGAAAACTTCCCGTCCTTTAACCCCTTCTTTATTTAACCCTAACGATTCTAGCTCTTTTAGGAATTTGTTTTCATCTAAATCTGTTCTTGTTGATACTTGACTTAATAATGCAAGATTTTTTCTTAATCCAATTTCTGTTCCTTCTGGGGTTTCTATTGGGCAGAATCTACCATAATGAGTTGGATGTAATGTTCTTGCCAGAAAATTTTCCTGATCACTTGGAAGCATACTTGAAACCCTTTGTAACTGGGAAATTGTTGCAAGATAATTTGTTTTATCCATATTTTGAGTAATCCCGCTTCTTTCACCTATCCAACTTCCTGTCGCAATTGCAGATTCAACTCTATGTGAAAATAAAGTAGATTTAGCAAGGACTTTTATTGAAAAGAACTTCTTTCTCTTTGCTGATTTTTGTAAAGAATACCGAATATCTCTAATTAAAATCCCTAAATTAACCCTAAATAAAGTTGATAATAAATCTCCTGAAAGTCTAACTCTTTTATTAGCATAATGGTCCTTATCTGTTCTTAATTGTGGGTTTTCTTTAGCAATTAAAAATTGTTTAATTAGTTTACAAATGGTTACTGCTTTTTTTATCCTGTCTTCTTTTTTGTTTCCAATATGCGGGAAAAGGTAAGAATCAATTCTTTGTTTTGCTCTATCTAAAATTTCTTTTTTTGTTCCTTGAAGATTTGTTTTTTCAGCAATATACATAATTGCATCTTCTCTTGTCGCTAAATTAACATATTCATATAAATTAACAATAACACTATCTGTTTCTTTTCCAATATATCTTGCAATATCTGATTCTTTTGTTAAACCTAAAGCTTTCAAAATAACAATTGCAGGCAAATCTCTAAATCTGCTAAAAGATAATTCAAATATTCCTTCTTTGTTTTCAGATAAATTAACAGGAATTCTATATGTTCCTTTAGAAGAAAACATTTTTAGAATAAGTTCACCTTTTTTATTTGTCTCTACAAATGGCTGATTTTCTGCAAGATCCTCTGCCATAACCATGACTCTTTCATTCCCTTTGACTATAAAATATCCTCCTGGGTCCATAGAATCATTGTAGTTCTCAATTAATTCAGAATCATTCATGCCATAAGTATTACAAACCTTACTTTTTACCATTATAGGAATTTTGCCTATTTCAACTGTTTCAGAATCAACTTGGTCGTCTTTTTTCACTGTAATTTCTAATGTAACAGGAGCAGAATATGTTAAACTCCTTAATCTTGCTTCAAAAGGCATTATAAGTGAGGAACTTCCATCAGCTTCGATAACTTTTGGAGTTTCAACTTTTATTTTACCTAAATTAATTTCAAAATCATCACTATCTATTGTTTCTGAAACCTCATCAACAATTTCTTGCATTCGTTTTTCTATGAAATTATTAAAAGATTTTATGTTAGATTCAACTAAAGAATGATCTTTCAAATATTTTTTAACAATTAAATGTTTATTATCTTTTACCATTATTTTATTTCAAAACTTCTATTAATTGAAATGACATAACTAAAAATCTTGTAAAGATTTTTTGCCGTAGGTGGGAAATTCTATTTATCATTAAACAACAGCTCTAAAGTATAAATTAACTTTATCCCCCTTCTTTTGTTCGGCTGATTGTGTCGAGGCAGACGAGCTGAAAATCTCTAATTTCTCTCTTCTTTCTATTTTAACAACATCTCCTATTTCACATGCTTCTGGTAGACCAGGGTCTGTAGAGAGGATTTTTGGCAATTGAGCCTTAGAAATATTTAGTTTTCCTAATAAGTTTTCAATCTCCTTTTCACTAAGTTTAGAATGTTTGGGTTGTAGGATGTGCATTTCAGGGATTTAAGTGTAAAATTGCATAGAATACTCTGCAACTTTAACAACTTTATAATAATAAAAGATACTTGAAATTAGTTTTTAAAGTTTTCTATTATCCCCTTTGTTCAGTCATTCTTACCAGTAAGAATAAAATTATTTAATGCCCCTAAATCAAGCATATCTTTTTTAAGAACATCCTCATCTGAAATTATTTTTACCTCAAGTTTTAATTTTCTTAAGTTTTCCTTTAATATTATTTTTCTTCCAGAAGAACCAGCAAAACACATGATAGAATTATCAAAAAAAGTGGAATAAGTAGAAGAAGCAAATCCTTTTTCATTAAAATAACTTTTCAAAGGCCCTATTGTTTTCCACTTTAATCTATATTTAATATCTTTAACATCTTTTGGAGCAACCTCATTTTTAAATTCTATCTTGCTTTTAAAGAAGTAAAAATACCATCTTCAAGTCCTTTAGTATATTTTACAGTTTGATTATAATTTATATATTCTATCATTTTCTTACTAATCCTTCTAACTTGTTTGCAACCTCTTCTGAAAGATTATTACACATTATCCAAATTTCTCCCTCTGTTGGTTGTGTAATAACTCGGCCATCATTCTTTAGAAAAAAATACGCTGCTTTTTTTTTCTTTATCTATTTCTACACTTTCTTTTATTTCATTTAAGTAATCTGTTACTTCAGTTAGATTTGTTATACCACATGTTAGAACTCCTTGATAGATTTCATTAACTTTTTCTAAACCCATACAAAATCCATAAATCAAAGCTTTTTAAGAATTATTGTACTGAAAAATAGAAATGGCCCCGAAGGGATTTGAACCCTCGACACCTGGATTAAAAGTCCAGTGCTCTGCCAGGCTGAGCTACGGAGCCGTATTGCATTAAGCAATTTATGGTTTAAAAGTTTAATGCATTAGATACGAAGACTGGCAGTGCCAGGCCGAAGTTATTGGAAAGTGTCAAATTTAGATTTATTAATAACAGCTTTTTAATGGCTGAGTTGAGCTACGGAGCAGTAATTAAACTTATGAGAAATAGTTTATAAAATCTTGTATGAGTTTAAATTAATAAATAGAATCTTTTTCATAATCAATTGGTCTGTGCAAAATATCTCTTATGAGTATTTCTCCAGAGTCTTGAAAGGATTTTCCAGGAGTAGCTAATGTTATTATTACAGCTTCCTGATGATCTTCATAAGGACCTTCATAATTGGGAGGAAGTCCATGTAATTCCCATCTGTGCTCTGAATCTCTTAAAGGATTTGAAGGACACCACCTTAAATTCGTCCATCCTAATTTTTCTAATCTTTTTTCTAATTCTTTAGAACTTTTAATTCTTTCTCCTTCAGTCTCAACTTTTTCTTTATTCCACTTAATAAAAACCATTTTATACAAATTTCTTCAATTTCCCCTCAAGAACTTCTACAGGCATTGAACCAACAAACTGCTCTGCCACTTTTCCATCTTTAAACAATACAAAATTAGGAATAGAACTAACTCCAAATTTACTAGCAATATCTTGATTTTCCCCAACATCAAGTTTACCTATTTTGATTTTTCCAGCTAGTTTCCCCCCTATTTCTTCTAATACTGGAGCCATCATTAAACAAGGCATACACCAATCTGCAGAAAAGTCAATCAACACAACTCCCTCTTTAATAAACTCATCAAACATACCATTTGTTAATTCTTTTACATGTTCCATCTAATCCTTAGAAATAATTAATTTATAAAAGTTTCTTATTTAATTAAACAAGCATATCTCTTTTAATTGCAGGATGTGGGTCATAATTGCCAAAAGTAAAATCATCAATTGTTAATTTGTCAAAAGGTTTTTTAGCAATAGTTAGTTTCGGTAAGGCTCTTGGTTCTCTTGATAATTGTTCAAGTATTGCAGTTACATGATCATAATTTTCTTCAGTAGGTTCATCAGGAAAATCAACATCTCTTGGAGAATTTTCATTAATCCAATCAAGAACATCTAAATAATTACCTTTTGTTTCAAAAGTTTTTTCAACCTTTATAGCCTGTTTAACTCTTCTTTGCAATTCTTTAAAATTCTCTCTATACCATTTAGTTCTTTTTTCTAAACCAGTATAAAAATGAGAATCTCCAAATGTATGAATAAATGTTTTTGGAGTAAGCCCTGTTTCTTGAGCAATTATTTGTGTAAGTGCAACATAACTAGATAAATTAAATGGAACCCCTAAAAATTCATCACAACTTCTTTGATATAATTGTAATTCTAATTCTCCTTCTTCATTAGCAGTTGCTTGATAAAGAACATGGCAAGGAGGCAAAGACATTTTAGGTGTATCTCCTGGATTCCAAGAATCAACAATATGCTTTTTTCCAGTAGGTTTCTTTTTCAAACCTTCTATCAAATTATTTAATTGATCTACTTCCACAAATTCCTTTTTATCTTTATCAAAATATTCCCAACGCCTCCATTGTTGACCATAAATAGGTCCAGCTTCACCCCATCTCTCTGCAAATTCTTCACTTTTTTTTATTCTTTGTCCATATTCTTCCATTGCTTGGTCCCAATTAAGAGAATATTTTTTAATACCTTCTGGAAAAATACCTTCCTTTACCATTTTAGGTAAATTATATTCAAAGGAATTTCCTCTCCAAATAGGGACTTTATTATCTTCAAGATATTTTATATTTGTATCTCCTGCTATAAACCAAATTAATTCATGAATCATAGACTTTTTTGCCATTTTTTTAGTTGTTAATAAAGGAAAACCTTTTCTTAAGTCATATATGCTTTGATGTCCAAATAAAGAGATGATTGCAGAACCTTTACTACCTTTTTTTATATTTGAACGTTCAGAAGTAAAAATCTCTTTACAATGATCAAGATATTGTTGAACCATTTTAAATAAAGTTGATTTTGTTTTTTAAAGATAATTACAATTTAGTATGTATATTTTTTATTATCTAAATTCTTTTAAAGAAATAACTTGTAAATTTAATATGCCTCTAACAAATAATTTAATTTATGAATCTTCTTTAGGAGAATTAAAAAAGGAAATAGAAGTTGCAATATTTCTTGATGAGCTGCGTTTTGATATTTTTATAGTTGAAAACGACAGCATTAAATCTGAAAAACTAAAGCTTAAATCTAAAAAAGAGATGTTAAAAATAATAGAAAAAGGAGAATATAAAATTTTAAATGAAACAAGCAATGTTGATTATTTAGTTGATTTATCAAAAGCACAATCACTAATCAAAGATTATAGAAGCAAATCTGAAGGAGGATGTCAGTCTTGTATTAATTTAGAAAAACATTACGAGGACAACGAAACTTATAGATATTGTAATGTTGGAGAGAATAAAGACTTTGCAATTAATTCTTTAGATGAGGTTTCTCCTAAAGTTGAGAAATACTTTGAAAAAGGATGTGAAGATAGAAAACCTATTTTCTCAAAAACAATTGAACAAATTTTAGAAGAAGCTAATTAATTCTGAACTTCAGTCACACCGCCACTAACTCTTCCTTGATTATGCTGTCCACTATATGCTCTTTGTATGTCTCCTATTACAGGCTCAAACACAATATTAAACATCCTAGCCCCTAATTCAAATGTAAATTTTTGAGTTCCTAAGTTTGCCAAGCCAAAAGTTAATTCTCCAGAATAACCAGGGTCTGTTTTTGTTCTAAACAAAGCAATTCCACATCTTTGTAAAGTGCTTCTAGGATAAACAACTGGCATAAGATATTTTGGAGATTTCCACTTTTCAAGGACAATTTTTTTAGATGGAATATTTACTTTTTCAATTGTTTTAACTAAAACATAGGCTCCAGGATTTAAAACTACTTTTTTATCCCCTTCTTTTATATCTGCTATTTTTTTAATTTCAGGGGTGTGTCTCTCATCAATTCCTAAAAATCCAGGTTCTGTTGCCCTATAAACTTCACCAACTCTAATATCTGTTCCAACTCCTTCTGGATTTTCTAATTCTCTTTCAGAAAGATTTTCAATTAGATTATACTTTTCATTTAATTCTAATAATTTTAAAGCTGAAATTGGCATTTTTTATTAATCTCTTTTTAATCTTATCTTTGAAATAAAATTTCTTTTTAAATATGATTGTGATAGAATTCTTATTTTAAGGTTTTTCTTCCTCTAAATTTTTCAATCTTCAAAAGTTTCCCTTTCCAATATCTTAATTTAACACCTGTTTCTTTAAACATTTGAATAGTTCTTTTTGAATGTTCAACCCATCGTTCAGTATTAAGATTGTTCCATTTTTCATCAACAATAACTTCAAAAATCCCTGCTTGAATAATTCCTCTGGCACAATTTGCACAGGGAACACCATTTGTATACATTTTACAACCTTTTAAAGAAGTTCCAATTAAAGTTGCATTATAAATAGCATTTCTTTCAGCATGTTCAAACCAAAAGAATTTTTCTGGTTTTTTTTGTCTTTCAGGAACATTATCATTAAGTTTTCTAGGAAAGCTATTATAACCTAAAGAAACAACTTCTTTATTTGGACCAACAATAACTGCTCCAATGTGGGTTCTTTCATCTTTACTTTTAGATGCAACAAGATAAACCATTGACATAAAATAATCATCCCAATTAGGAATTTTTCCTTTCTTCATAAAACTAAAATCTCTTCAGTACTTTTTAAGAATTATTGTGATTAACCACATTTAGATATTAATTAAAAGAATTAACTATCTTTTCTAACCCTTGTAATATTTCTGATTTATGAACTACAATAGGAAATCCAATTGTATTATTTTCTCTCTGAATTTTATCTTTATTTTTTTTATAAAAATCATTGAAATAGCTTTTTCCTTCTTCACTTTTAATATTTATTTCTTCCCATTTAATATTCTTTTTTGAAAGTTCTTTTTTAACTTTTTTACAAGCCTCACAATCTTCTGTAGTATAAATCACTAAAGAACCATTTCCCTTAAAAGAAGTAGAAATTTTTTCATCTTTTATTAATTCTTCAATTTTTTCTTCACATCCATCATTATTGCAAAACTTTTCTCCTAATGCTTTTTCGTTTTTTATACCTGAAAAATCTATTTGCTTTATTTTTCTTGTTCTTTCTAAATATTGCTCTTTGGTTATTGGTTCAAAAGGAGCTTGTTCATAAATATCTTCTTTTTTAGGAAGCAAACTAATACCTTTTAAATCATATTGGAAATGATTTAATGCATGTTTAATCCCATCTGTTTCTGAGCGAGATTGTTTTTGTGTTAATAAAATAATTCTTTCTAAATCTCCTTTTGATTTTTTATTTTTATTTGATATTCTTTTAAGCTCAAGATTTTCTTTTTCACTTAAATCAGGATTAAATTTTATAGTTGCACTAACTTGATTATCTGCCCAGTATTTTTGGATAAATGAAACCATCTCAAATTGTTCCCACATTGAAACTTCTTGTTCACTTCTAATTCCTTTTCCAACATGAACAGGAAATTCTACAATTAAAGAACTTTTATCATCTAAATCTTTTTGAAGGGGTATTCCTGCTTTTTTTAGTGGTTTAATTAATTCACTGTGTTTGCTTAACCTCATCCTTCTTATATAGTATTCAGAGATTGGCCAATGCATTCCAGGGGTGGCCCCTGCAACAGAACTTACTGTTCCAGATGGTTTTATTGAAGTTGTTTTTATTGATTTTGGAACAGCCAACCATTCACTATAAATGTTGTCCCACTTCTGAATTTCTTCATACCCTTTTCGAGATAATTTTTTAAAGTTATCTAAACCATTCTTTGCAATATACTGCTGTATCCCGCTAATAGAATCCCCAATTCTTCTATTTCTTAACAAAACCCTGTTTGTTTCTGGCCAATGAGTTTCTCCTAATGTGACTGCCTTAGCAAATAAATAAGCAAATTTCGAAGTTCTTAAGTAGTCGTCTAAATTTTTATTATTCATTGGGAAAGTTTCAACAAGGTCACATACTTCATAAGATTCAAGAGATTGTTCCACACAAGGATTAACTCCTTTTGCCCTATAGTCTTTGTTATTTATTGGATCAACCATTCTCCCATATTTTTGAATATTTTCTAACCAAATTAATCCAGGCTCCCCATTATTTTTTATTCTCTCAGCAACTTCTGAATAATCCATTCCTATTTCTGCAAAAATAGAATTATTACTTGTCCAACCATATTCTGCTCTTTCTGGGTTAAGTTTATAATTTTTTAAATCCAAAAAAGTTTCATCATTTAATTCTCCTAATGCTATTTCTGCAGTTCTTCTAACATTGCCTGCTACAACACACATACCAATCATGTTTTGCATGTCAACAATTGTTCTTGAACTTATTGGCCTTTCTATATCTTTTTTTAAGACTGCTTCTAAATTTTGATGCAGTTCTTTTAAAGGTTCAGGGCCAGAACTTTTTCCTCCAAAACCATTAATTAATTCTCCAGCTCCTCTTAGATTTGAATAATCAAATTCAATAGGAGAGATACCTAAAAAATGACTTTCAATTAATCTTCCAACGCTTTCAACCCAACCTTCTCTTGTATCAGGAATTACAAATTTTTCTACAGGACGTCTATAGTCAGAACCTTTAATAAAAACCTTTCCTGCACCTTTTGTATCAAACCCCACCCCAACACCCACCATTGACATATCCATTAAGAATTTAAATGGTTTAGATAAATCATCTTTTAAATTTTCAGTGGAGACAAATGCACAATTATTTAATGCAGCATAAAGCCCTCTCTCTTCTGTAACCTCAGAACCCATAGCCCAAATACCTCTTCCAGGAGGAAGGAATTTCATAGTAAACATTCTATCGTACATTTCCTGAGCACTTATTTGCGCTTTATGATCGCTCCACTCTAAACCTCTTTCCTGAATCCATCTTTTTTGCAGATTATAACTACCATTAACCACTCTTTCAACTGTATCATGCCATTGTTCATTATAACCATCTTCTTTAATTCTAGAATAAGTTCTCATATATACTAATTCCCCAAAACCATTAAAACCAAAAGGAGCTTTTATTCTTGAATATTTATTTACAAAAGGTTTATCGAGATTAAATTTTTTATAAGAAGGATCATGAAGTCTTTCAATAATTCTTCGTTGTATAGGATTTAAATATTCATTTTCTTCAATCTCTTTTTTCCAATCCCACTTTTTTTTATTATTCTCAACCATATTTTTACAACCCTTTTAACTCCTTTTTAAAATCTCGGATGTCTTCAAAGTCTCTATAGACTGAAGCAAACCTAATATATGCAACCTTGTCCAGCCTTTTTATTTTTTTAGATACTAGGTCACCTATAATTGAACTCTTTATTTCTTTTTTACCCCTTTTTCTTATTTGTTCTTCCACTTCATTAATCATTTTTTGGATTTTATCTCTTGAAACAGGACGCTTCTCAAATGCCTTTTCAACACCAGATTCCAATTTTTCTTTACTAAATTTCTCTCTTCTACCATCTTTTTTTGTAACGTAAAAATCACCTCTTTCTGTTCTTTCATATGTAGTAAATCTCTTTTTGCACTTGAGACATTCTCTTCTTCTCCTTATTCCTTGTGGAGAACTTCTTTTATCAGTTACCTTTGAATTTTTGTGTGAACAATATGGGCATTCCATTTTATTTATTAGTTATATCAAACATACAAGATGTTGTATGTTTAACCCTCTTTCTTACCATAAGTTGTATGGCAGGAGATTATTAAAATTAATTAGTATTTAAATATTAGTAACCACTTTTTTACCCAACACAATATTATAGGAAATCTTTTTAAACTTCTTGACATTAAAATTAATAGAGGTGAAAATGGGATATTTAGAAACAATTGCTGGTCAATTTGGAATTGCTGCTTGGTTAATTGCTATAATTTTAATTTGGTCTATAGGATGGAAATTAATAGCATTATGGAAATCAGCAAGAAAAGGACATTTAGCTTGGTTTATTGTGATGGGATTAGTTAATTTTGTAGGGATTATAGAAATTTTGTATATCTTTGTATTTTCTAAGATGAAATTTTGCAACCCATCTGTCAAGAAGCCAGCAAAGAAAAAGAAGAAAAGATAATTATTTTTTAATTTTCATTAATTCGCATTTTTTACATATCTTGTTTCTAGAGGGCTCTCCACATATTTCACAATAATTAATTTGGGTTTTGTCTTCTTTAATTCTTTTAAAAATTTCTAAAAAGTTTTTCAT
>Ga0208905_1000573_pt1 | contig 18599 bp, 21 predicted proteins | sample AntAceMetag02UKS_FD_184776 | JGI IMG/M metagenome (GOLD analysis project Ga0208905, IMG submission 184776) | Saline lake microbial communities from Ace Lake, Antarctica - Antarctic Ace Lake Metagenome 02UKS (SPAdes) (version 2) | ecosystem: Environmental > Aquatic > Non-marine Saline and... | reverse complement strand
TTGTTTCTTCTGTCTCTTTATATTTTTCAAGTATTTCTTCTGGCAGGTTTGGAGCAACCCAAATCTTTGCAGCTTTCTCAGCAATTTCAGAGGATCTTGCTTTTATAGCTTCTTCATTCCATTCATCTACATTCGCAAGACCTTTGTTTAATCTAATAGGACTTTCATTAAAACTACCTTCCATTGTTTTTTTTTCTAAAAAGGGTCTATCACTTAATTCTGAATTATATCCTGTCAATGTTAGATTGCCAATAGTATGCAAATACTTTTCCTGAATAATTTTCCAGTTCTCACCTAATTCGGATTGCCATTGCTGAGATAAGTTTTGATTTTGTGGCAATATGTGTTCAATAGTATAATCTTCAATATTAACTTTTTCTTTCCTGTTTAAATTTTCAAGGTTACTCAACAAATAATTTCGAGAACGGAAATTGTAAACATCTTTGCTTACAATCTCTCTTTTAAATTCATTGTTTGTTGGGAAACGCTTGTAACCATCCATTAATTGAAATGTAGCTTTAATACTTTCTAAATAGTTCTCTTTTTTGATGGATTTATATAGTGTAGCAAATGTTTTATTCAAGCTGTTCGTGGGTATGCCACAAATTGCACGCCTGAAAACGTAGTATTCTACTAAACGTACTATTTCCCGAAATTCATTAATGCTGATTGTTTCGTTTGCATAATCATTATAAACAGCTAATAAGAAGGGGTAAGAAACATCTATTTTTAATCTGCTAATATCTTTAAATGCTTTTAGCAGTTCGGAATCCGATTCTTTATGCAAGGTCATATTCACATGGAAGCCAGAGAATTTGTAAATGTCTGCAACTACTTTCTCAACTGTATCCGGTGCATTTTTATCCTGAACGTAGCTTTTATATGCTTCATAAACGTTGCCAATTTTAGGTATCTGGCCCGTTTTAACAATAAGATAATCTCTAATAAACCAATCAAAATAGCTTGAATACTCATTACCAAAACTGGATTCCATCGGATACCAATAATTCTCATAAAGAGTAATTTGCATATCTTTTTTCTGCCCCATCAGAACGTAATTTCTAATTAAATCTGCTTGTGAGAGGTCTAAACCCGTAGAGTTTAAGCTCTCAAATATCAGTTGGGGGTTGTCTTTATCCCTTTCTAATGCTACATCAACAATGTATAATCTTTGTAAGCCGGTATATACATCAATAATATTTTCCGATGTTATTTTGTTCCTGAAAAACTGATAATTTTCAATAATCCTTGGGGAATGGTTTTCTTGTTGAGGAGTGTTTTTTAAGAGATTAATCAGGGTTTCTTTGTCTTTACGGGTAAGGAGTAATTTGAATTGTAAATTCCCTTCTTCTTCTGCATTAAACAGATAATAATTTTGTAGTTTTTTCGTGAGGTATCAACATCTGCTGTGTTGTCTTTCAAATAGTCCGCTATAGCAGCAATAATCAATGAAATAGTTGTTAATCGCTGTTGTCCATCAATTACTAAAAGTTCAGGCACATCAGTAGTTGTATGGATGTTAGGTTGAAAATAAACTATTGAGCCGATAAAATGACCAGGTACACTATTATCCTTACTTATTCTGATAATATCATTGAATAGCTGATTACATTGTTTAAATTGCCAACTGTAAGTTCTCTGGTATATAGGAATTACGAATTGCTTGGGACCGTTTATAAGTGATAAAAAGTTTGCTTCTGATGCCTTCATATTATGCAAGTGTTTTTTTTATTTATTTTCTTTAGCAAGTTCCAATGCTTTATCATATAAATCGTTTCCGATTCTTACTTTGTTTGTCATCAGCTTATCCAACAATGGTTTGACATTATCTATTAATCCAATCTTTTTTGCCTGCAACAAAGCGCCAATTGTACCGATAGGATATAAGCCGTTTATCCTTGCGGTCATTCTGGCTTTGTAATCATCCAAAAATATGTCCTTAATATTTTTTTCCAAAGCCAATGCAATTGCTTCGGCTTCGCCTATATCCAGTTTGTTGAGCAGAATGTTAACGGCTATCTTGTTTTTTACTTCCACCACTTTGTCGTTTGCAAATCTTTCCAATGCGCCAGAAAATGGTTTACCTGCCACGCTTATTTCTTTATATACTGCTTTCGGCACAATAACTTCATCAAATATTTCTGATAGCAAGTCCAGTTTGTCTATTATTGCAAAACTTATTAATGGCGAAGCATCTGCTACTACAATCATTGCTTAAACCTTTTCAGTTCGCCTTCCAGTTCATCGGCATTGTAATCTATAACAGGAACCCGGTACTGGTCTAAGTAAGTCAAAAAATGCTCTTTTCTAATTCCCGCTAATGCTGCTGACTTTCCAATAGATAGCTTATGTGCTTTGAATAGCTGTATAGCCGTTAATAATCGCATTTCAGATGTAAATTCCGACCTGCTTTTATTTAATGCAGCTATTATATCTTCCGGTATGCTGAAATTAATTGTTGTCAGTTTCATCGTTTTATGTTTTTATTCTATAAATATAATGTTTCAATTGTGCAAAGTTACGAAGATGAATTATAAATCCCGTAAATTATAGAAAGATAGTCATGTGTTATCATTTTTACATATCCATTCCTTTCTTGAGCGCTGGTAATCAAACTCTTTTGGCAGCCATGCGGATGAATTGAGTGGATGGGCTGCCAAATGTGTTTGACAGCGTTGGCAAAAAATAAAAAATCTTCTTCTTGCGCGTGGGCAAAAATCTTTGTCTTTCGGGTTCTACGTAATTTTCTACGAAGTAATGAAGTTTCAGTTTATACATAAGGATCTTTCATGTTTTTAAAGTCAACCTCTGTTTTATGTTCCGACAATTTTGCCCCTATTGTTTATAACGTTAAGTGTAAGAAAAGTAGCGGATGTGGAAGAAGTATTGATTCGCTGTGAAAAAAGATAGAGGTGGGGATAATGCTCTATACTTCAACCAAGTAGCTATTTTTTTTACACATTGTTGTGGTTAGTTATTTTATCAAGATATCTAGTCGTTTGCCCAATCCAGTCTCTATAATTTTTCTTAATGTAGCTAATTCTAAATCTGACCTGTCATTCTCAATACGAGATATGTAAGTTCTTGTTGTACCACTTTTTACTGCTAAATCTTGTTGTGTCAATCCGGATTTAAGACGTGCTTCACGGATCATTTGTCCGATCTTTACAGATAATTCTGATTTTTCAGGTTGACTATATTTTAGTAATATATCTGCTCCAATTTCGAACGGAACTTGTGTTTTTTTTCCGTTTCTCATTGTGATATACTGCTTAACATTATTCCATGAGAGTGTATGTCCTTGAATTTCTGCTTTTGAAAACTCATCACGATTAAAAAGAATATACGCTGGCGAATCTTTATTCAAACCAATCTTTTTCAATACTTTGCGGAAATCGATAATCCTCGACTCACCATTATTAAACACTACTGAAATCGCCAATTCGTTAATCCAGTTTATTTTAAGTATCCGTGGTATTTTTATTTTCTGTCTCATTTCAATTCAGGATTTAATTCGTAAAATACTTCTAATGCCCACTCAGAATTACCAGACAACCAATCGAAAACTTGCTTAAGTTGTTTGACAGGTAAATCTCCCGCATAAATCACTCCTCGCTCAATACCAATCAATATTTCGAATTCATTGTAATCTGCATGTATATGTGGAGGTCTATGCTCGCCATTGTAAACATGTATTTTAATACCATTAAAACTATCAATTGTTGGCATTTATAATCATTTTTAACAAAGGTATCTAATTAGATACGATTTAACAAATAAATATGTGGATTTTATAATACAGTGCCACAATAATTAACCACAACGTAGTTATATGTGTATGTTGTTTTTATTTCTCCTTTAGGGTTCTTCCTGTAATCCATTGTTATCCCGTTTATTAGATTCGAAAAAACGGTCTAATGGGCTTTTTATATTTGCAAGAGATTTTTTTGATACATGTGTATATATTTCGGTTGTTTTGCTGTTCTCATGACCTAATAATTCTTGAATATATCTCAAATCAACACCTTGTTCTAATAGATGTGTTGCAAATGAATGCCTGAAATTTGATGTGTAGGTCTTGATGGTGCTATTAGCATATCTTTTTTGCTCAAGTATTTCCAAATACCCCTTTGGTAGTTTTGTTAAAAGGGATTTCTTTATCCTGCCGGTCGATATATTCGATGCACCATGATCCTTTATGCTCGAAGCATCAATATCTGCAATCCCTGATATTTTATTTAAAAATATATCTAAATGAAAGTTGTCAGCAGGTATATACCAGCATCGCTTTGACTGACTCCACCTGCTACCGGAAAGCTTCTTTACTTGTTCAATTAATTTTAAGTTATAATCAAACCTTATTAATACCACCTTCTGATTCCGGTGATAACCATTATCTAGTTTTATTTCAGGTTTGTTGGACATTTTCTATATAAATATACAAAATTCTGATTATTAATGTAATAATTATGGATGGATTAATTAAATGGACTCGCCTTAAGCCCTGCCCCTAGTGCCTTCTTCCTTTCCAACTGTGCTTCCCCGTAAGGGAAGCGAGTGCTGTGAAAACAGCATAAATGGGGTAGACCAGCTGTGCAAGGGAGAAAAGCCACAGATTCTTTTTTATATGGAAAAAGGAAGAGACAGCTGTTACCAGGAGAAGATCGGGGAGGGTTTTGATAATGTACAGGAAAATAAAAAAGCTGAACATTACCGGCTCAAAAAAAGTGCCTGCAAGTGTCCATAAAAGCAGAAGATTGATTAGAAGTACTACCATCCCCGTAATTATTGTATCAATATCCCTGTATCCCCTGCTTTTTGATGCCCAACGGATACGTTGCTGAAAGAATGATCTGAAATCAGGCTGTCCGCCGGTGGTAACAACTGCATCATTCGATTTTATATAATAAAGTTCACCGGGCCATAATTGCTTTATCCGGTGCATTAAGAAGATATCATCGCCTGAAGTATATTGTGTTTGCATAATATCCTCCTGTTGTTCAATTATATTCCTGTCAAAAGCGAGGTTTGCACCATTGCACATTATGGGATGCCCTGCTCCGAATGCACCGGCAGTAGAGGCTGTAAGACTGAGAAATTCTATCTGTTGTAAACGCTGAAAGAAATTATTGTTGCTTTCCAAAAGCACCGGTCCTGCCATTAATTTAGGATGATGCTTTTCGTAAAAACCGGCAAAAACAGATAACCAGCGGGAAGAATGATGGCAATCAGTGTCAGTAGTAATGATAAGATCTCCGGTAGCTTTTTCAAATCCGGTTTGAAGTGCCATTTTCTTTCCTGATCCTGTGCTTCGCATAAGATGAAAATTTTCTATACCGGAAATATGCTCGCTTATTAGCTCAAAGCTCCGGTCATCAGAATGATCATCAATAAAAATAACCTCCAGAAGTCTGCCGGGATAATCCTGTTCACGAATACTCCTGATTAAACCCGGAATATTTTGCTCTTCATTCCTTACCGGAATTATTAGCGATACCGGAGTCGTAAACTTCTCGTTTTTAACAGTAAAACCCTTTAGCTTCCTCCATCCTTTATAAAAATAGAGGATCATCAGCATGTAAGCCAGTCCGGATATTATTACTGTTAGTGTAAGAACAGGCATGGAGCCAGGTAAAAAGATAAAAGATAAAAGTAAAAAGATAAAGTTAAGGATTCTTTTAGGAATTCATGTTGTTCTTAGGAGATTGCTTCGTCGTTTCACTCCTCGCAAAATCCTTTTTTGTTTAAAAGAATATGTTTCGCTAACCAGATACCGGTAACCAGGTTTCTCTCTATTTCGTCCATTCATAAAGCAGGTAATGGTTGCCATCCATTCCCATTGTTTCGTAAACTTTCCGGGCATTGGTATTGGTTTTATCAACGTAAAGTCTTAGTCCCCGGATATTTTTATCCTTTTGTGCAATGTTTTTCATGTGGAGATACATAGTTTTAAAAACACCCTTTTTTCTGAATTCCGGTAAAACATAAACAGAATGTATCCAGTAAACATTGCCGTTACGCCAGTCGCTCCACTCAAATGTGATCAGCAGGGAGGCGATTATTTTATTCCCTGATTCAGCAACAAAATAAATCCCTTTCGCAGGACTGTTAAATATTGCCTTTACTCCTTTTCTTACAATGTCCCGGTCAAGATTAATCTGCTCGGTCTCCTTTGCCATCTTTACCTGGAAATCAATAATGGTTTGGTTATCGCTCTGTTTCCCTTTTCTTACAGTTATCATTTTGGTGTATTAGAGGTTCAAGATTCAATAATGTTTGAGGTTTGAAGTTTGGGGTTATGACCAGCAATACAATTTTTCACCTTATCACCTCTTCACTCTACGACCCTTTCGACTCTTCGACCTCTTCACCTCTTACTGATACTCATCCCAGCTTTTAATTGCAATATCTGACATATCCAGCTTGCAAAATGCCAGGATAAATGCACTTGCCAGGCGTGCGTTGGTAATGAGGGGAACATTAAAATCTACTGCGTTTCGCCTGATACTGTAATCGTTTTCAAGTTCACTTTTTGAAAGGTTCTTGGGGATATTGATTACAAGATCAACTTCTTTATTACGTATCAGGTCGATAGTGTTAGGAGTTTCCTTTTCATCGGGCCAGCTAGCTACTTCAGCTTCTATCCCGTTGGTTTCAAGGAACTTCTGAGTGCCGCGTGTGGCATATAATTTATATCCTTTGTTATTCAGTTCCCTGGCGCTTGCTATTAGCTCTACCTTAGAACGGGGCGGTCCGGTTGAGAGAAGGATTGCTTTTCGGGGTATGGTATAGCCTACCGACAACATTGACTTCAGTATACCCTCATAAAAATCCTCACCTATACATCCCACTTCACCGGTTGACGACATGTCAACGCCAAGTATAGGATCTGCTTTCTGAAGGCGTGAAAAGGAGAATTGCGGAGCTTTAATTCCTACATAATCCAGGTCGAAAATGGACTTATGAGGTTTTTCCACTTTTTCTCCCAGCATAACACGTGTTGCCAATTCAATAAGGTTAGTTTTTAGTACCTTTGATACAAAAGGCATACTACGGCTGGCTCTGAGGTTACATTCTATTACCTTTATATCATTATCTTTTGCAAGAAACTGTATATTAAAAGGACCGGAAATATTAAGTTCTTTGGCTATTTGACGGGTGATGCGTTTTATACGTCTTACAGTTTCAAAATAGATTTTTTGAGGGGGAAAGATCATGGTTGCATCTCCTGAGTGAACCCCGGCAAACTCAACATGTTCAGAGATAGCATAAGCGATGATCTCGCCGGATCCGGCAACTGCATCAATCTCAATCTCCTTGGCATTTTCAATAAATTCCGATACCACAACCGGGTATTGTTTAGATACTTTAGCTGCCATTTCCAGGAAATGTCCGAGTTCATCTTTGTTTGATACCACATTCATTGCAGCACCGGATAAAACATAGGATGGTCTTACCAGTACAGGAAAACCGATCTTTTCGACAAAGCCATGAATATCACCGGTACTGGTAAGCTCTTTCCAGCGTGGCTGGTCAACCCCGATATTGTCGAGCATGGAAGAAAATTTATGCCTGTTCTCAGCCCGGTCAATTGAGAGAGGGGAGGTGCCCAGTATATTTACATTTTGCTCGTACAGTCTGATAGCCAGGTTATTTGGTATTTGTCCGCCGGTGGAAACAATTACACCTTCAGGAGCTTCCAGTTCGATTATATCCAATACTCTTTCCAGGGATAGTTCGTCAAAATAAAGTCTGTCGCAGATATCGTAATCAGTACTTACTGTTTCAGGGTTGTAATTGATCATTACCGATTGATAAGTGCTTTGTTTAATGGTGTCAAGGGCATTTACACCGCACCAGTCAAATTCAACACTACTGCCAATACGGTATGCGCCTGATCCCAGAACTATAACCGCCTTCTTCAATATGGAATAATCAATATCATGTTCTTGCCCGCTGTAGGTGAGATACAGGTAATTAGTCTGGGCAGGATATTCGGCTGCCAGCGTATCAATTTGTTTTACAGCCGGAACTATGCCTTGCGATTTCCTGTATTCCCTAACGGTGATCATGCTGTTTGCGATTTCATCATCCTTCGATTTCATAACAAATCTTGCCAGCTGGAAATCTGAGAAACCCAGTATCTTTGCTTCCCGTAGGGTATCAACCGGTAGCTGATCGATCTGGTTGTAGTTCGTAAGTTCCTTTTTAAGGTCAATAATATTTTTAAGTTTGTAGAGGAACCATTTATCGATCTTTGTCAGTTCGTGTATCTTGTTTATTGAAAATTTCTTTTCCAGAGCTTCGGCAAGGACAAATACACGCATATCGGTGGGTTGTGCAAGTTCATCATCGATATTTTTGAATCCGGTGATCCGGTTTCCCACAAATCCGTGCATCCCCTGACCTATCATTCTTAACCCTTTCTGTATTGCTTCTTCAAAGGTTCTCCCTATAGACATTACCTCGCCCACGCTTTTCATACTACTTCCGATAAGGTGAGACACACCCTCGAATTTGTTAAGATCCCACCGTGGAATTTTACAGACAATATAATCCAAGGCAGGTTCAAAAAAGGCAGTAGTTGTTTTGGTTACAGTGTTTTTGAGTTCATGTAATCCGTACCCGATACCAAGTTTTGCTGCAATAAATGCCAGAGGATATCCGGTTGCTTTGGAGGCAAGGGCGCTTGACCGGGAGAGGCGGGCGTTTACCTCAATTACCCTGTATTCCTCTGAATTCGGATCAAGTGCATACTGAATGTTACATTCGCCTATAATACCAATATGCCGGATAACCTTAATGGATAATTCCCGCAATTTATGGTATTCGCTGTTGGTAAGTGTTTGTGACGGTGCTACCACTATACTTTCTCCCGTGTGTATGCCCAAAGGATCAAAATTTTCCATATTGCAAACCGTTATACAGTTGTCGTACCGGTCGCGTACCACCTCATATTCAACTTCTTTCCATCCTTTCAGTGATTCTTCTACAAGGATCTGATCGGAATGGGCAAATGCCCTGGAGGCCATTTCATGCAATTCTTCTTTGTTTTTACAGAAAGCGCTTCCCTGCCCGCCCAGTGAATATGCCGATCGGATAATGACAGGGTAACCAAGACTATTTGCAGCTAATATTGCATCTTTAACCTTGTTAACCGCGATACTTCTGGGTGTCAGGACATTGATCTCTGCCAGTTTTTTAATAAAGAAATCCCGGTCTTCAGTATCCATAATTGACTGAATAGGGGTTCCCAGTACTTGGACATTGTATTTTTCAAGAACTCCGTTTTTATACAGATCAATACCACAGTTCAGGGCAGTCTGGCCCCCGAATGCAAGCAGAATACCGTCAGGGTTTTCTTTTTTAATTACCTCTTCAACAAAATATGGAGTTACAGGGAGAAAATATATTTTGTCGGCTACTTTTTCCGAAGTTTGGACAGTTGCAATATTGGGATTGATAAGGATAGTTACAATATTCTCCTCACGAAGTGCTTTTAATGCCTGTGATCCCGAGTAATCAAATTCGCCTGCTTCACCGATCTTCAAGGCTCCGGATCCTAAAACAATAACTTTTTTGACAGATTCCTTCATATTTGATTCTTATTTTACAAATAATGGCTAAAAATACATTTTTTTTAAGAAAAGGTGAGGTTAAAAATAAATAATGTATATATTTGCAAAAGAAATGTATAAAAATGCAATGATGAAAACAAAAATTCAACGGCTGTCAGCGATAAAAAGAATTGTTGAGAAAGAGAAAGTGTCGAGCCAGGATGAATTGTTGAAGAAACTCGATAAAGAGGGATATCAGCTTACGCAGGCGACTCTCTCAAGGGATCTAAAGTATTTGAGAGCCGGTAAAATCCCGGATGACCGTATAGGTTATATCTATAAACTTCCGGGAGAAGGAAAGGATCAGGAAAAAGAAGTTAAAACGTATGGATTTCCTTTGAATGGTTTTGTGTCCCTTGAGTTCGGATCAGGTCTGGGAGTAATGAAAACATTGCCTGGGTATGCCGGCAGCCTGGCTTCGGCAATTGACAAGGTGCACCCGTTTGATATCCTTGGCACGGTGGCAGGAGATGATACAATCCTGATAGTACCACGCGATGGAGCTTCACGGAATGCTGTATCGAATACATTGACCGGACTATTCCCTGAACTTCAGGAATAATAAGAAAGAAATAAAAACATTGTAATTTGCACAAGTACAATCATTTAAAAGAAAAATTTCTAATCAGTCAAAAGTCAACAGTCCACAGTTAGCAGTCAACAGTCGGCAAAAAAGCAAAGTATAATGAAATATTTTATTGTGAAAACAGAATATGATTAGTATGAAAAAAATTAAAGTTACCGTTGCAGGTAAAGAACATTTGGGTTATGTCTCCGATATTGAAAAAGCAATATTGTCTGCATCGAAAATAAAAGGAACCGGACTGGCTAAAAGATCCGGGGAATATATTAAAGAAAAGATACTGGAAGGGAAGGCCATTATCGCAATATTCGATAATAAGAAATTTGCCGGATTTTGTTACATCGAGTCATGGGGACATAAGCGGTTTGTCGCTAATTCCGGACTTATCGTGCCTGATGTATTCAGGGGAATGGGTCTGGCTATGAATATTAAACGAGAGGCTTTCAATCTTTCACGGAAACTTTTTCCAACAGCTAAACTTTTCGGTCTTACTACCAGTCTGGCGGTTATGAAGTTAAACTCAGCCCTGGGTTACAAACCGGTAACCTTTTCTGAACTGACCGATGATGATGAGTTCTGGAAGGGATGTAAGACCTGTGCCTATTATGATATCCTGTTCAGAACCAACAGGACGCATTGTCTGTGTACAGCCATGCTATGTGACCCCGAAAATGCCAGGAAAAACGGCAAAAAATTTCACAAAATAAAAGGTCAGATTATTCAACGATTTATAAAGGAGAAGAGTTGAAGAAGAAGGGAAGAAGGAAATAGGGAATAGGGAAGAAGTGGAAGAAGTGAAGGTGAGAAGGTGAGAAATTACGAAAAATTAAACAAATGTATAAATATACAATATGAAAGAAAAAATAGTGCTGGCTTTTAGCGGTGGACTGGATACCTCTTTTTGTGTTAAATACTTTACGGAAGAAAAAGGCATGGAGGTATACACCGTATTTGTTAATACCGGTGGTTTTGAGAAACAGGAAGAGGATAAAATCCGTAAAAAAGCTATTGCCCTTGGCGTCAGCCATCATGAAACCATCAATGTAGCCAAAAGGTATTATCAGGAATGTATCAGGTACCTGATTTTTGGCAATATGCTGAGAAATAAAACTTACCCTATGTCGGTAAGCTCAGAAAGAACATTTCAAGCTATCGCAGTGGCAGAGTATGCACGTGACCAGGGTATAAATAAAATTGCCCACGGAAGCACCGGTGCAGGTAATGATCAGGTGCGTTTCGAAATGATTTTTCATATTTTGGTCCCCGGAATAGAAGTAATCGCACCGGTCAGAGAACTTGGAATTTCAAGGCAAAAGGAAATAGATTACCTGAAGAAGTATAATGTTAAGGATACCTTCGGGCAGTATGAATATAGTATCAATAAAGGATTATGGGGGACCTCTGTAGGTGGCAAAGAGACATTGACATCTGATCAGGGGCTTCCGGAAACAGCCTACCCGGGACAGATGGAGATCAGTGACCCTATTGATATTGAAATAAAGTTTAATAAAGGAGAACCGGTTGGGGGTATCGAAACCATACGAAAACTGAATAAGCTGGGATCTGCCTATGCCATTGGGAGGGGTATCCATGTCGGTGAAACCATCATCGGTATTAAGGGCAGGGTAGGATTTGAGGCTGCCGGTCCAATAATGATCCTGCAGGCACATCATGCCCTGGAAAAACATGTTTTAACCAAATGGCAGATATACTGGAAAGACCAGCTGTCGGAATGGTATGGCATGATGCTGCATGAAGGTCATTTGCTGGACCCCGTGATGAGAAATATAGAATTGTTCCTGAAAGATACCCAGGAAACCGTTACCGGCAAAGTATCCTTAAAACTGCGACCATACAGTTGTTCTGTTGAAGGAGTTACATCCCCCTACGACCTGATGAATGCTTCCGGTGCAAAATATGGTGAGAAACACAACGGATGGACGGGAGAGGATGTAAAAGGTTTTACACGCATCAGTAGTAATCCGCTTAAAATATATTATTCATTAAATAAATTCAGGAGTTGAAAACAGATAATACAGATATGAAGAAAATTGCCATATTAGGAGGAGGAAACATAGGAACAGCCATGGCCCTTGGACTGGTTGATTATGCCGGATGGGCTCCGGAGAATATTTTTGTCACAAGAAGAACAACGGATCGTCTTGCCATGCTTGCCGAAAAAGGTATAATAACCGGGTCAGACAATAAAGAAGCTGTCCATAGCGCGGATATCATAATCCTGGCAGTCAGACCCAGGCAACTAAAAGAGCTTATTTCGGAAATAACAACAGAAATAGATGTTAACAGACATATTATCGGCTCGGTTATAACTTCCTACGCGCTGGAAGATATCCTTAAAATATTCGGAATACCGGTGAAGCTGGTCAGAATTATGCCCAATACGGCTATCGCCATAGGAGAATCAATGACTTGTGTGGCTGCTGACGGTGAAAATGCCGATGCCCTGGGGATTATTAAAAGCATTTTCGACCGGCTGGGTACAGCTTTGGTGATCGAAGAGGGATTGATGTCAGCTGCAACTATCCTTTGTGCCTGTGGAATAGCTTTTTTTCTGCGTTCCATACGTGCAGTCTCTCAGGGAGGTATTCAGGTGGGTTTTCATGCGGATGAGGCACAATTAATTGCTTCCCAGACGGCTCGCGGTGCAGCTTCCCTGCTCCTTGGCTACGGGAACCATCCTGAAGATGAGATTGATAAGGTGACAACTCCCAGGGGATGTACTATTGCAGGTTTGAATGAGATGGAACATAATGGATTAAGCTCAGCCCTGATCAAAGGAATAGTAAAATCCTATGACGAAATTGCAAAATTGAAATAATCCGGTTTGGATGAAGCAGATTAAGGAAAATATGACAAAGATCCTAAGGGAGTTGATCAGGATACCTTCATTCAGCAAAAAGGAGGAAAAGGCTTCGGATTACCTGGAGGGAGCTATGAAAGACTATGGTCTGAAAACCGGGCGTAAAATGAATAACCTGTGGTCAGTGTCACACCATGGTGACCACCTGCCGGTGATATTGCTGAATTCACATATTGATACAGTTCAGCCGGCCGAAGACTGGATAACAGACCCATTTGATCCGGGTACAGATAAAGAAAAGATCTGCGGACTGGGAAGCAATGACGCGGGAGCTTCCCTGGTAGCCCTGCTGGGGACCTTTTTATATTTATCGAAGATGTCTGACCTGCCATATAATCTTGTTTTTACTGTTTCCGCTGAAGAGGAGATTTCCGGGAAGAACGGAATAGAACAGGTATTACCGGAAATCTCTCCGTTAAGCCTGGGGATCGTTGGTGAACCTACCGGGATGAAAATGGCCATTGCTGAAAAAGGGCTGATGGTTATCGATTGTTTAGCAGAAGGCAGAAGCTTTCATGCAGCACGAAATGGAGGTATCAATGCTATATATAAAGCGATGAAAGATATTGAATGGATAAGAAACTACCGGTTTTCAAAAAAGTCTTCACTGCTTGGGGAGGTAAAGATGCAAGTAACTAAAATTGCAGCAGGACAGGCTCATAATGTTGTTCCGGGAAGCTGCTCCTTTGTGCTGGATGTACGAAGTAATGACCGGTATACCAATGAAGAAATTTTTCAGTGTATTAAGAAACACATCTCTTCAAATATTCAAAGCCGCTCATTCCGGCTGAATTCTTCTTCTGTTCCCACAAAACATCCTGTGGTACTCCGTGCTCTGGAGCTGGGTATTGAATGCACCGGTTCCGATACACTTTCCGACCAGGCACTAATGAATTTCCCAACCGTGAAAACAGGACCTGGAAATCCGCTCCGCTCACATACTGCCGGAGAATATATTCTTGTCGAAGAGATAAACAAAGGTATAGATACTTATGTGTCACTTTTAAATAATCTGATCATATCATGAAGTTATGGGATAAAGGAATACCGGTTGATAAACGAATGGAAGAATTTACGGTTGGTAAAGACCGTGAATTGGATCTGTTGCTTGCTCCCTACGATATTCTCGGAAGCCTGGCTCATTCTGCAATGCTTAAAAAAATTGGCTTGTTAAGCTCTTCAGAGGGCGAGGAACTGAAAAAAATGTTGCAGGGACTATACCGGCAATCAATTACCGGAGAGCTTATTATAGAACAGGGTGTGGAGGATATTCATAGCCAGGTTGAGAAGATGCTGACTGAAGGACTCGGTGATACAGGAAAAAAAATTCATACTGCCAGATCAAGAAATGATCAGGTTCTGCTGGATATCCATCTTTATACAAGAGATAAAATTGCTGACCTTGCCCATCTTGCTGTTAAACTCTCTGAAGAGCTGCTACTTCAGAGTGAGCAACATAGCAAGACAATTATGCCGGGATATACGCATTTCCAGGTGGCGATGCCAGCCTCTTTCGGACTATGGTTCGCCGGTTTTGCTGAAAGTATGGCTGATGATTTATTCATGCTTGATGCTGCATTCCGTATTTCAAATCAATGTCCGTTAGGTTCTGCAGCCGGTTTTGGCACATCATTTCCTATCGATAGAAGTTTTACTTCCCGGCTGCTTGGTTTCGGGGATCTTCGCTATAATTCGATGCATGCAATGAATACGCGTGGGAAAATGGAAAAGATAGCGGCACAGGCAGTGGCATCACTTGCCTCAACCCTCTCGAGACTGGCTACCGATATTTGTTTATATATGGGTCAGGATATGGGATTTATCAAATTCCCGGATAACATGACTACAGGATCAAGCATTATGCCTCACAAGAAAAATCCCGACCTGTTTGAACTGGTACGGGGAAAATGTAACAAGCTGCAGGCACTACCTGTAGCAATTTCCCAGATTATAACAAACCTGCCGTCCGGATACCACAGGGATTTTCAACTGATCAAGGAGGACTACCTGAATTGTTTTGAGGAACTCTCCGGTTGTCTTGAGATCATGATACATGCACTGCCGGAGATTGAGGTTATTCCCCCGGATATTAACCAGGAAAAGTACCGCCACATGTTTAGTGTTGAAGAGGTAAACAAGCTGGTGATCAAAGGAATACCTTTTAGGGAAGCATACCGGCAAATTGCGGGAAAAATTAAAAACGGTTCTTTTATGCCGGATACCAAACTCCATCATACCCATGAGGGAAGTATGGGTAACCTGTGTAATGACAAGATCAGGAAAAAGCTTGAACAAAGATATATTCCTTTACAGCAAACAGTAGGGATATACCGGAGAAAGACAGAAAAACTTTTATTAGCAGAAATTTAAGATTGAAAAACAGAAATAGAAAAACTTTGATTATGAATTACAGGAACACTTTAAAAGAAAAAGAGAGAATTGTTGTGAAGATCGGGACAAATTCATTGTCCTTCCCGAATGGAAGGATAAACTATTCGCGATTGGAAAAACTTACCATGGTATTATCCGATATTCGCAATAGCGGAAAAGAGGTTATTCTAATATCTTCAGGCGCAGTGGGTATAGGAGCTAACAGACTGAAAATGGATTGTCCCCCGGATGCACTGATACCCAGGCAGGCACTGGCATCTATCGGACAGGCTGAACTTATCCGGATTTACCAGAAATTTTTCGATGAATATGGGCAGATGATTGCCCAGGTTTTGCTTACAAGAGATGGGCTGGATGATGAACAGCGACGCAACAATGCCGTCAATACTCTTAATGAGTTATTGCTGATGAAGGTCATTCCCATCATAAACGAAAATGACACGGTATCAACAGCTGAGATACAGTTTGGGGATAATGACAACCTGTCGGCTAAAGTATCCATAATGCTGAAGGCCGGTATATTGATACTGCTAACCGATATGGATGGGTTATACACGTCCGATCCTGAACATTTTCCCGAAGCGGAACGGATAAGGGTTGTGGAAGAGATCAATCAGGGGCTGGAGAGTGTTATTTATCAATCACCATCAGCCTTTGGAAAGGGAGGAATGTCTTCCAAGCTGAATGCAGCCGGATTATGTATGAACAATCATATTGATGTTGCTATTATCAACGGTAATGATCCGAAGAATTTATACCGGCTAATAGCAGGAAAAGATATCGGTACACTTTTTATTTCACCACCGGTTTACAAACAGAATATCATTTGATATGGATGAGTTAAAAATTAAGGGACAAAAAGCAAAATCGGCTTCATATTACCTGGGCAGTATGACAACAACGCAAAAAAATGTTGTTCTTTTACGGGTGGCAGACGGCATTGACCGGAACAGGGCAGCTATTCTTGAAGCTAACAGGAATGATATGTTAAAGGCACAGAAGACCGGACTGACCGGGGCTATTCTTGACAGGCTTAAGCTGTCAGACGAAAGGATTGATGGTATGATTACAGGGCTTAAAGAGATATCGGTGCTGGATGATCCTGTTGGAGAAGTGATACAAATGAAAAAACGGCCCAATGAGTTGTTGATAGGACAAAAAAGAGTGCCGCTGGGTGTTATAGGGATAATATACGAGTCAAGACCCAATGTTACGGCCGATGTATTCGGATTATGCTTCAAAACGGGGAATGCAGCTATATTAAGGGGTGGGAAAGAGGCTTTTCAGTCCAACATGGCTATTACGGCAACCATTAACAAAGAGGTTGCCGGTGCCGGTCTGCCGGATGGTGTACTACAACTGGTCGAAAATTCAAGCAGGGGAAGTGCAATAGCTATGATGAAACTCAATGAGTATATTGATGTTCTGATACCGAGAGGTGGTGCCGGGCTGATAAAGGCAGTGGTAGAAAACAGTACTGTTCCTGTTATCGAAACAGGTGTTGGTAATTGCCACATATATATTGACGAATATGCCAAGATTGATCAGGCTATAAGGATAGTGGTGAACGCCAAAACGCAACGCCCGGGTGTTTGTAATGCTGCTGAAACGGTGCTGGTACATAAGAATATTGCAAAAAAGGTATTATCTCCCCTTTTTCAGGAGTTGCAAAATCGCAATGTTGAGATTCGAACAAGCCCGGAAATATATAAGCAGTTTCCAGATACTACTCCGGCTACCGCTGAGGATTGGGAAAAAGAGTTTCTTGACCTGATAATTGCTGTTGATGTGGTTGATTCTCTGGAATCTGCTATTAGACACATTAACAGTTATGGATCGGGACACTCAGAGAGTATTATCACCGATAATTATTCCAATGCCCAGGCTTTTCTTGAAAAAGTTGATGCAGCAGCGGTATATGTTAATGCTTCTACCCGGTTTACCGATGGCTTTGAATTCGGTTTTGGTGCAGAGATAGGTATCAGTACACAAAAATTGCATGCCCGCGGACCGATGGGGCTTAAGGAGCTGACAACTACAAAATATATTATTTATGGTAACGGACAGATCCGGGAATGATTAAATATTTACAAATAGGATATATGAAGCAGGAAATTACACCTTAATTTTCAGTTAATAACATAAAAAATTTCTGTAATTTTCTGCCTGCTTTTTTTAACAAATAAAACTAACAAAAACAACTACTAAAGATAACTTTATAATGAAAATTTTGAAATTCGGAGGAACCTCTATTGGAACATCCGATCGGTTCAAAGCATTAGCTAATCTGGTTGCTGATAAGGAAATAAAACTGGTCGTATTATCTGCTATGTCAGGAACGACCGACACCCTGGTTGAAATAACTGAATTTCTTTATCAAAACAAAAAGAGGGAGGCTACGGGTATTATCAATGCTTCTAAAAAGAAATATTAGGAAAAAGCAATTCTTGCCCAGGGTGAGCTGATTTCCACAGCATTATTTCATTATTTACTTAATGAACAAGGAATTAAGGCAATTGCAGCTAAAGACGGGATCATTGTCATCAAAATAAAATCCACACGGATGCTGCTGGCGTATGGTTTTTTGAGAAGTGTATTTGAGATATTTGAAATCTATAAAACTTCAATTGATATGGTCACTACTTCTGAAGTAGCCGTGTCCTTGACAGTCGATAATAAAATGTATTTGAATGAAATTGAAAAAGAACTCGGAAAATTCGGGATTGTTGAAATAGAAAAGGGACAATCCATTATTTGTGTTGTGGGTGATTTTTTAGCTGAAAGGAAAGGATATACTCTTAGAATTTTAAATACTCTGAAAGAAATACCTATTCGCATGATTTCGTATGGAGGAAGCTGGCATAATATTTCAGTCCTTATCAATGCCAAACATAAAAAACAAGCTTTACAGACTTTAAATGATCACCTGTTTAATTGCAAACAAATTAATTAATATTCTTTGAAAACTAACTTATTATACCCAGGATAATGTTTAAGGAATCAGTAATAAATAAATTCAGGAAATTACAAACTCCATTTTATTATTATGACATCTCAATATTGGAAAAAACACTTCAGTGTGTTTCAGAAGAGGCAGGAAAGTACGGATCACATGATATTCTTGTGG
>Ga0208905_1000572_pt1 | contig 18618 bp, 19 predicted proteins | sample AntAceMetag02UKS_FD_184776 | JGI IMG/M metagenome (GOLD analysis project Ga0208905, IMG submission 184776) | Saline lake microbial communities from Ace Lake, Antarctica - Antarctic Ace Lake Metagenome 02UKS (SPAdes) (version 2) | ecosystem: Environmental > Aquatic > Non-marine Saline and... | reverse complement strand
TATCTTTCAGTTCTGCAATACTGGGTGATGAATGGTTACAAAATATTTTAATATCGTCTCTTTTTCAATAGTACAAATATACTAAATTAAATCTCACTCCCCCTATTATTTTCTTTGAACCCTTAATAATAGCCATCTTCCATCAAATATCCCTGAATATAATCCTGAATGCCATTTTCTAATGAATAAAAAGGTATATTATAACCAATAGAACGAAGTTTTTTAATATTGGCTTCAGTAAAATACTGGTATTTATCTCTGATATCCAAAGGAGTATCTATAAAACAAATATTTTCTTTTTTATTAACGGCTTTAAAAGTTGCTTTTGCCAAGTCCAAAAAGGTACTTGCTTTTCCTGTGCCTATATTATAAAGTCCGGAATTTTTTTTGTGTAGCATAAAAAAATAACAAACATTTATTACATCTTTTACATAAACAAAATCCCGTAGCTGTTTTCCGTCTTCAAATTCAGGATTATGTGAACGAAAAAGTTTTACTTTTCCTGTATTTTTTATTTGATTATAAGCATGAAAGACCACAGAAGCCATTCTTGCTTTATGATATTCATTAGGACCATATACATTAAAAAATTTTAATCCAGCCCAGAAATAAGGTTGTTTTTTTTGCTTTAAAGCCCATTTATCAAATTCATTTTTTGACTCTCCATATAAATTAAGCGGATTAAGTTTGTATATTATATCATGACTATCGTTATAACCATACTCACCATTACCATAAGTGGCGGCAGAAGAAGCATAAACCAATGGCAAATCATACTCAACACATGTATTCCACATCTGCTTGGTATAATTCAGATTTAATTTATCAAATACTGATTTATCAAATTCTGTTGTATCTGTCCTTGCACCGAGATGGAAAATAAAATCTACTTTTTTATGATTTTCTTTAAGCCATTTAAAAAACACATTTCTTTCAACTTTTTCAACATAAGATTTATTTTTGATGTTTTTATTTTTCAAGTTATTTGAAAAATCATCAACAATTATAATTTGATTAATTCCTTTGTTGTTCAGTTTGTTCACCAAACAACTGGCTATAAAACCTGCTGCTCCTGTTACTACTATCATATATATAAAATTTTTAACACATAATTTATTATCTATAAAATTAAGGTGGGTTCTAAAAATTATCTTCGTTGAGATCACCTTCGGCTAATTTTATCCCGTTGGATTAACCCTGTAGATAATTTTATCTTTCCCCTGTATGACCAAATCCTCCTGAACCTCTTTCACTTTCTATAAGATTTTCAACCTCTTTCCATTCAATATGTTCATACGAAGAAATAATCATTTGTGCTATCCTGTCATTATCATTAATTACAAAATCTTGGTTAGAAAAATTTATAAGTATTACCTTTATTTCTCCGCGATAATCCGAATCAATAGTCCCCGGAGAATTAAGAACTGTTATACCTTTTTTAAAAGCCAATCCGCTCCTTGGACGAATCTGTGCCTCATAGCCAACAGGCAACTCAATAAACAATCCGGTAGGAACCAAAGTCCTTTCCAAAGGTTTAAGAATTACTGGTTGAGAAATATTTGCTCTCAAATCCATACCTGCTGATGAAGATGTACTATATTCAGGAAGTAAATGCTTTGATTTGCTTACAATTTTTATTTTCATTTTTTGTATATATTTTTGGTATTGCCATTCAGCATCTGTTTATAAAGCAATAAACAATTGATTGTTAATAAATTGTATTGTTCTTTGTTGATTTATGTTTTAATTTTACAAAATAAATCAAAAATACAAAATAATTCACTATTGTCCGACTAAATTTAAAAATTTAGGTAAACTCGTTAATTGCATCATACTGTAATCCTTTGGTATCTATGTTTAAAACAGCGATACTTTCTTTTGTTTGTGCATTTAAGCACAATGATAGCAATGATTCTGTCAATACTATCAGTAATAATTTTTTTAAAGTTTTCATAGTTTTTAAATTTTAAAAATGTTAATAAATAAAAAAAAAATCAAAAATTATAAGCTAAAATAAGCGCCAATACTAATATTCACGTCTTCTTGCTTTAAATCTGGATTATTAAGATTGCTTGATAGTCCTAATTGAGCTTGTAGTTTTATAAATTTCCATCCCCCTCTGACTATAAATGCCGGTTCAAATAAAATTGAACATTTATTATTATTTATATTATTTAACCCCATACTAACAACATCATATTCTTCATATAATAAACTATGTTGAGTATTACCAAAATTTAAGCAGGAAAATCTTGGTGAAAATGCCACATCAAAATATTTTGAAGTAAAGCCAATAGAAGGTTGAATAAAGTAACGCATGAATTTTACTGATAACCATCTGCCATCACCATATCCATTTTCAACATATCCTTTTCCAATTCCTCCAAAAGTTTCAAATACAACTTTTTTATCCAGTGGCTTGAAATAACCAGTTCCAATTTCAACCAGATATCCTTTTCCATAATTGTTTTCGTATTGCCCATCTGCAAGAAATCCATTTGCCATTACTCCAATATTATTAGTAATTGCATAAGCCCCTTGAATCTCGGTCCCTTCAAATTCATCACCTGAACTACGGGCAAATAACATTCTTACTTCATTTTTTTCTTTAAATAACGGAACATTATGCATATTGGGTGCATAATAATAATGTGTGCATCCACTCATAAATACAAGCATCACAAAGGAATACAGTAACAGCAAATTAATTTTATCAATATTTTTTATCATATGCATTTGATTTAAAGTGACTGCTATTTTTTTTAAAGTTTTCATAGTTTTAAAATTTTAATTGTTAATAAAAAAAGTTGAATTTCATATCAAAGATACATTCAGAACAGAGGCAGAGCAAATGATTTTTTGCAAGAGGTTTGGGAAATTTTGCAATTTTTAATAATTTTGTCCAAATACTTATTTATGATAAAGTAATTTTTTATAATTTGCGTCTTTTATCTTATTATTAATATTGTGATTTGCAATTGATACAAAAAATAATTTCTTAATAATTAATTTTTACTAATCTTTTTTTATTTTGTCAGCATGGAACAGCAAATGAATATGCAGCACATACTTTTTCAGCAAATCAGAGATAAAATGCCTCCTAATTTATCTTTGGCAGATGAAATTTCTTATTTGCTTGATATTAGTACTGACAGTGCTTATCGCAGAATCAGAGGTAAGAAATCATTATCAATGAAAGAGCTACAGAGATTATGTTCTAATTATGAAATATCTGTAGATACACTTTTTAATATAAAAAGTGAAAATATTATATTCAGTTACAAGCCATTGGATAACAAACTTTTTAACTTTGAGCAATATCTTATTAATATCTTAAATGACTTTAAAAAAATACAAAATTTTGGAAACAAAGAAATAATTTATTTTGCAAAGGATATTCCGATTTTTCAGTATTTTCAATTATCAGAATTAGCTATCTTTAAAATATTTTTTTGGCATAAAACAATTTTACAGTTTCCCGGATATGAAGAAAAACTTTTTTCATTTGAGGAAGTCCCTGAAGCATTACTTGAAACAGGAAGGAAAATATTAAATATTTATATAAAACTACCTGTTATAGAAATTTGGAATGAGGACACTATCAATAGTATATTAAGGCAAATAGAATTTTACTGGGAATCAGGGTTTTTTAAAAGAAAAGAAGATGCATTATTATTATGTGAAAGCATAGATAAGCTAATAAGTCATATTCAGAAACAGGCAAAATGTGGTTTTATGTTTCTGTATCAAGGGAAAGCTGTTGGTCTTGAAGGCAACTACAAATTTTATCATAATGAGGTTATACTTGGTGATAATACTATTTTTGTTACTATGAATAATAATAAAATAACTTATTTAACATATAATGTGCTTAACTTCTTAACCACAACTAATCCTGCTTTTTGTCATCAAACTCATGAGTCATTAAAGATTTTAATGAAAAAGTCTAGTTTGATTAGTGTTGCTTCAGAAAAAGAACGAAATAGATTTTTTAATAAATTATTTGAGAAAATAAAACTGTTAAAGACCAAAATAGTATAGCAGTATTTCACGGGGCAAAAAATTTATTACAACTTTAAAGCCACCGTCTTTGATGGTGGTTATGTATGTTTGGCTTTGCCGTGTGTTTGTTTTTTTATATTTTTAACAGGAATAACATGAAAAAGTTAAGATGGAAGCCAGGCACAATGATATATCCATTACCTGCTGTAATGGTTAGTTGTGGTTCTGCTCGTAAAGAATATAATATAATAACAGTAGCATGGACAGGTATTATTTGTACAGAACCAGCAATGTGTTATATCTCTTTAAGACAAAACAGATTTTCGTATAATATTATAAAAAAAAATAAAAATTTTGTTATTAACCTTACAACAAAGAAACTCGCATACGCAACTGACTGGTGTGGGGTAAAATCAGGCCGAGATGTTGACAAATTTAAAGAAATGAAACTTACACCTGTTAAAGCTCATAAAATTAATGCACCTTTAATAGAAGAATCTCCGGTAAATATTGAGTGTGTTGTTAAAGAAATAAAACATCTCGGCTCACACGATATGTTTATTTCCGAAATCGTTGCTATTAATGCTGATAGTAAATATATTGATAAAAAAACCAATGCTTTTAATCTTAATAGAGCCAATCTTATTTGTTATTCACATGGCAAATATTATGATTTAGGTAATTTTATCGGAAAATTTGGCTTCTCTGTAAAAAAAAATAAAATAAAATATCAGCATTGACATCTAGCCCACATATAACTTTGCTTTACGGATTCTCACATTAAAATCAATAAAAATTTTTATTTGGTTTTTTTCCTGAATTTATTAAGTTGGGAAAGGAAAACGCCTGTTAATACAATTATTATCCCTAAAATTTTATTCAAATTAAACATTTCTGATAATATAAAATAAGAGAATATGGCAGTAAACACCGGAACAAAATTTGCTAATATATTAGCTTTACTCACGCCTAACTCTTTAACAACAGCTATATATAAAACAAATGGAAAAGCAGAGCCAAAAACAGCAAGAAATAATATATTAGAAATCAATTCAAAATTTGGTACTACCTGTATAAACTGATTAAAATCAAACACCAGAAATAAAGGCAAAAAATATACAGAAGCAATAATATTTTGGGTAGTAACTATAGTAACTCCCGAATATTTGTGTGATAATTTTTTTATTGCAACAGAATATAACAAAGCTGAAACCACGGCAAAAAACAATAATGCAACTCCTGTTAAAGATACTCTTACTGAAAAGTTCTTACCTAAAAGTATAATAACAATACCAAAAAAAGATATTAATATACCAAAAATGTTTAATCCCGACAATCTTTCTTTTAATGTAAAATAAGCAAGCACAGGAGTAAATACAGGTATTGTTGCTATTATCACTGCTCCAATTGTTGGAGAAACATATTTCAGTCCAAAACTCTCTCCTAAAAAATAACAAAAAGGTTCAAAAAATGCAGCGAGTAAGAATAATTTATAATCCTTTGGATTAATTTTTTGTTGCTTTTTTAATACTTTGACAAAAATAAATAACATTACAGATGATATAACCAATCTTAAAAATACCGTTGTTATCGGATTATAATATATATATACAATTTTATACCAAATATATGTCAATCCCCAGCAAAAAGAAGCTATCAACATATATAAATATATCTGTAAACGACTGGTTTTCAAGTTAATATATTATTTAAGGAAAGCATAAAAAATAATCTTTATTGTATATTAAACTATGAATAATTTTTATCACAAAGCCATTTTGTATTATGCTTTATGGTTCTTAAAACTACGGTTATAATAATTGTAACAGCAAGAACATACAAAGAAATGCGGTTCCATTCAAATTTATGAAAAAGAAGATAATATCTTAAAACATCTACAAAAGTAAATCCAAAGACAGTAGCTAAAACGCCGGAATATTCTCTTCTTAAAACACTTTTACATGAAAATGGAATTGTGTTTTTTATATATTTTTTAAAACAAGGTATAAAAGCAGGAACTTTTAAAGACCAATCCATAAAATCTTTACCAAACTTTTTTTCTAAAAAACGTTCTTCGGCAAACATAATCCTCTCGTAATAAAGCCAAAAAAATAAAGAAACAATAACAAAAAAATAAATGTTATAAGTAAATACTGTTATTCCTGTCCACATAAGATAATTTCCTAAATATAACGGATGACGGACAACTGAATAAATGCCGGTAGTATTTAATGTCTCTGCAACCTGATTTTCTGTATTTCTGCCTGATGTGCCTCTTGATGTAGTTGCTACGGCATACGCTCTGACAATAAAGCCCAAAACACTTAAAATAACAGAGACCATAGTTATTATTAACAAAACAGTATTATTTTCAATATCAGACGTGAAATAAATAACCGGTATTGCTAATATAAATAATACAACAGGAACCTGTCCTCTGTATTTAAAAAGAATATTTCCTGCTGACTCAAAAGAATGTATTAATGCCATATTAATTAAAATTGTTTATTTGCATCTATTCAAACTTATAAAAAAAATAAAATTGACCATTTAAAATTATTGTTATCTGGCTATGACAGGATTGCCATGGTAAATATCTAAACAGAGAACTATTTTTTTACGCCTTTTTTATATTTTGTTGTCTTTATTATCTTTCCTTGTTCTGAATATTCTTTCCAGACACCATCTTTTTCATCTTTTAAATGCTGTCCTTCAACTTTTATATTACCATTACCATAATATTCTTTATATTCTCCCTGATGCTGATTGTTTATATAATGTTCTTCGCATTGGATTTTGCCATTATCAAAATATGTTTTATTAGTTCCTTCAAAAACATCATTTTTATAGTTATATTCAGCCATTAAGACACCTTTTTGATTATACCATTTAGCTGTTCCTTGCTTTTTCCCGTCTTTATAAAAAGATTCTTCCTGCAACTTACTATTATCATAATACAATTTTTTGGGTCCGTTTAAAATTCCTTTTTTATAAAACATTTCAGAAGTTAATCTGCCTCGTCTGGCATAATGTTTATTTTCTCCATCCAAAACATCATCCTTATAATATCTTTCGTCTGTTAAAGTGCCTCGTGAGTTAATTATCACTGTTATACCATTTTTTTTATCATCCTTATAGTCTTCTAATCTGTTAATAAAACCATTTGAATGATACGTTATCCAAATTCCTTGTTTTTTATTATCAATATATTGACCTTTGGTAAGTATTCTTCCCTGTTTTTCTTGCCATAGACCTTGTTTTAAATTTTTGCTGTCCACATGATTTATAGCATTTTTACTGACATTTTCAGAATTTTGAGCTGATGCAAACACTATTGCACAAAAAAATATTAATATTATTGTTATTTTTTTCATCTTAGATATTATTTTAAAGAAATTTTTATTTACCACAAAATTACTATAAAATTTTAATTCTTTTATATTAAGTCAAAATTAGGTTAATTCTTATTTTGAGGTGCTATGTAGTAAAAATTATTTTACATAGAACAATGAGATTCCTCTCCGCCTTAGGCGAATCGGAATGACAACTCACTTTTGTTTAAAGGGGAGAGTAAGTGTCCTGACGGTTCCCGTCAGGACACTTACTCTCCCTATCCTTAGAAATGAATAAACTGTCATTCCGAATGAAGTGAAGCGGAATGAGGAATCTCTATCTTTCCATTATTATACAAGTCAATCCATCGGGAATTAAAAAAATTAATCAGGGAAATTTTTTCCGTCCTGGAAAATCCTTTTATCTGCTTTTCCCTTTTTATTGCCAAATCAACAAAATCAAATACCTCAAAATAAGATTTAACCTAATTTTACAATCATATTAAGTCAGCATACCAATCATAATAATCTGCCTTTGTAATTCTTACCTGATAAAACTCTCCTGTTTAATGTTATTATTTTTTTTAATCAAAATTTGATTATCTATTTCCGGATCTGTTTCATATTATTCATTTTCAACCCTCTTATTGTCTGGTTTATTTAAAAGATTTTTAGCCCTTTTAGTTTTTTGTAATCTTTTACTGTTTTATCTGCCCATGCTTGTGTTATTTCATCAGTTAAAATAGCATATTCCAAACCTTGTTTCATTCCCCGTTTATTCCATTCGTCTGTCAGTTCTTTTCGTACTTCAATGCTTTTAAGTCACTGGTTAATCCACACTTTAGAATACCTTTTTTTTAGATATGTTCTTATGGCACGGTCAAAAGTCAATTCAGGGTCTTCGGTTTCTTCAATTCTTTGGTAGCCTACTTTTGCCAACCATAATTTAAAAGGTTCTGCTTTGGGTGATGGAATAGATTGAATTAATCTTAGAACTTGTTCTGTATCAGCCACGTCTGTCATTCTCATTTTGCCATCCCTAGCAAGCATCTTCAAACGGTTACAATTTGTAACCGTTTCATTTCCCTCTTTTAAAAGTCTATGTTTTAATATCTTCCAATAATTTCTTGCTTTTTGAAAATCTTTTTGTTCTGTTAAAATTGCAATAACATCTATAACAGAAAAATACCAAAGTTCCTTATCCTCACCCCAATAGGTTCTTACTGTCTTTTTTTGAAATAATTGTATTTTTTTTCTTTTTCCATTACATATAATTTAGTTTATTAATATCAAAAATAATAAAATTTCTTGTATTGAAAAAATTTAGTAACCATTTATACCACTCTAAATTTGATATTTAGAAACAACTTTATCTAAATTTTTGTATTAAGTCAGCATACAAATCATAATAATCTGCCTTTGTAATTCTTACCTGATAAAACTTTCCTGTCTTAATGTTATTATCTTTTTTAATCAAAATTTGATTATCTATTTCCGGTGAATCAAACTCTGTTCTTCCAATAAAATAATTACCGTCTAATCTGTCAATAATAACTTTTAATGTCTTTCCAATTTTATTTTTATTTAATTCTAAAGAAATTTTTTGCTGAATACTCATCAACTTCTTTTCACGCTCTTGTTTAATTTTTTCTGATACATTATCCTGTAATTTATATGCTGGTGTATTTTCTTCATGCGAATAAGTAAACACTCCCAAACGGTCAAATTTAGTATGTTTAACAAAATCTGACAACTCCTGAAAATCTTTTTCCGTCTCATCAGGATATCCGACAATAAAAGATGTTCTTAATGATAAATCAGGTATTTCTTTTCTTGCCTTATCAATGAATTCTGTTATCTGCTTTTTTGTTATCTTTCTTTTCATTGATTTCAGTATCTTATCATTTATATGCTGAAACGAAACATCTAAATATTTACATATTTTTTTTTTCTCCTTTATCATTTTTAAAACATCAACAGGAAAATTATCAGGATAAGTATATTGCAAACGTATCCATTCAATACCATTAATTTCTGAAAGATTTTCCAACAAACAGGCAAGGTTGCGTTTTTTGTAAATATCTAATCCATAATAAGTTAAGTCCTGTGCTACAAGGATTATTTCTTTTACACCTTTTTTGGAAAGTAATTTTGCCTCTTCAATTATATCTTCTATTGGCTTTGACTTATGTCTTCCTTTTATGAGAGGTATGGCACAAAAAGAACAATTATTATTACAACCTTCCGAAATCTTTAAATAAGCATAATGTGAAGGTGTTATAAGAGAATGCTCTTTTAATAATTCCTTTTTATAATCAGCATTAAGTTCTTTAAGAATATCAGGAAGTTGGTTTACTCCAAAATATTTATCAACTTCAGGAATTTCTTTTTCTAATTCGTCTTTATAACGTTCTGAAAGACAACCTATAACATAAAGTTTATTAATTAATCCCTGTTTTTTATCTTCAACAGATTGTAGAATAGTGTTAACAGATTCTTCTTTGGCTTTATCAATAAATCCGCAGGTATTAATAATCACAATATCAGCATCATTTTTTGCTAACTCATATTTAACCTCAAAATTGTTTGCTTTTAATTGAGTTATCAGTATTTCAGAATCAACAATATTTTTTGAACAACCTAATGTGATAATATTTATTTTGTCTTTCTTCAATGATTTTTTTAAAAAAGTTATATATTCAGTTTGGCTAAATAAAAGCCTCAAATCCAATCATAAAAACTTGTGCTGAACTCGTTTCTATATGACCAAAATAGTTTAAAACATTAAAATTTGTTTGTAATTTGTTGCCCAGATTCTAAGCTTAATGGCGTTTGCCGAATTTGTACGGTATCCAACTGCTAAAATAATATCCGAACTATAAAAAGCTACTGGTCTATCAGAATTTACACAGAGATTTTTTTTAAAAGCATGTATCGGCTGAACTCAACGAATTCCAACTATACTATCAATTCCTTCATAAATCCCTGTGCAGAAATATTTTCACAATTAAAAATTGTATTCTTAATTTTTTCTTGCCTGTCTCTGCTTAATAATTTTGCTGACAATGAATTAAATTTATTACTTAAATCTTCAATAGTCATTGGTTCTCTTGGGTCGCCTTTTGGATATTCTAAATACGTCTTATATTCTTTACCATTTTTTGTCCGAACAACAACTTGTGATGGCTGTTTTGCAGGAAACATTTTTTCAAATTTTTCACTTGCCTCACCTTTAATCTTATATATCATATCTTTTAATAAAGGGTCAGTCAGTTTATTATTATCAAAACTTTCTGTAGTAATTTTTCTGTCAATAATAGCTCTTGCCACACAATATGGCAAGCTATGGTCTGCTGTCTCACGGGAATTTATCTCATATTTGCTTTTATCAAACAAAATATCAACAGCTTTTGATATGGCTGTAATTCTCACTTCTTCAATATCTTCGGGTTTAATATCATTTTCTGTTACTGTTTTTAATGTTGCTGTTATATGAGTATGTGTCAAAGCTTCGGTAGGAAAAGCTTTCATACCACATTCCAGTATTTTAAACTTTTCACCTAATCCGCCTATCAATTTTTCTTCACTCCAGTCAGGACCAAATACATCCATAAAGCCCTCTTTGCCTTCAAATATTGCTTCTGTGCCTGTATAACCATTTTTAGCCATTAAAGCAGCAAAAACGCCGGATTGAACAGCCATTGGGTCAACAGTATTTTTCATCATTGTAAGTTTTCCGGCAGTAGGACAACCAATAGTATAATTATGACAAGCATTGATACCAATAGCATTTACCATTTCCTCTTCATTAAGACCTAATAATTTGCCTGCAACAAGAGGAGACACAAACTGGGTTATTGTCCCATGATGCCATCCTCTTTCGCGCACACCCGGGACAGCAAACTCGCTCATTCTCTGTTCAAATTCATAAGCTAAAACAATTGCGACAATAACATCTTTCATATCAGCATTTTGTATTTCTCCTACTGACAAAGCTGCCGGTATAAGGTCAGAAGGATGCGAAGGGTCTTCTTTCCAGTAAATATCATTAAAGTCCAATGCACGAATCATAAGAGAATTAACCAAACTAACATTTACAGCAGGCAATTTGTCTCCAAAACCAATAATCGTTGCTTCCGGCTTTCCTCCGATATTTTTATAAATATTATAAAGAATATTCACATCTTTTGTATGATAACCACCATAGGCACAACCTATAGAATCATATAAATATCGTTTAACTTCATAAACAACATTATCAGGCAAATCTTTGTATTTAAGATTAATAGCAAATTTTGCAATCTGTCTTGAAATAGTATTTTCCATATTTTTATATTTTAGTTATATTGTTATTTAAAAGTAATTTATATTGTTATTAGTTTACCCCGTTGGATATTATCCTATGGGGTTTATATTTTTATTACATTATTAGTAGAGACGAGGCATGCCTCGTCTCTACTGTAAAATCCGCCTAAGGCGTATCATTCCCTTGTGTGTCAAATTTGCTTGTTACGGAAGTTTCATCTGTTTATATTTTTAATCTGTCTTTAAATGGCAAAAAAGTCATAAAATCTGAATGATGAACAATATATGCTTCGGTAGATCTTTTAATTAAATCACCTTCTTTTGCGTGAGCAGCAATGATATGACAAATTTCCGGACCTATTCCGCATTTTTCTGCCAAAGAGACCCCTGAAAAAGGATGCCTTAAATATTTACCATAGTTTCCCTGAACAGCTTTGCCTTTTTCATCTAATACATACTCTAACAATTTCCCTACATCACATAATATAGCACCGGCAATTAATACATCCATATTTACAGGAAGCTCGTCCTTAAAAAACTGATTTATTTTCTCTCCGCTTTGCTTTGCAATATGAGTAACACATCTTTTGTGAGTGATAAAACTAACTTTTAAATCGGGACCACATAAAAGAGTAAATGGAATAACTTTAAGGTCGTCTGGTTTTAATACGCTTTTTTCAAAAGCTAAAACCCAGGTATCAATTACTTTTTGTCTTAAATCATCATCTTTTATCCAATCCAATTCAGTCCATAATTCTTTTATTTTATTAATCATAAGTTTTTAATATTTCATCCGCCTGAGGCGGATAATTAAATTTCAATTTTATAATTCAGCAATAATAGCATCGGTCATTTGTTGAGTAGAAGCAGCACCTTTATTAATAACATCAGTGCTACCATGCATTTTGAGCATATCATAAGTTCTTACTTTACCTTGTTCAACAACTTTAGAAACAGCATTGCGTATTTTTTTAGCCATATTAATTTCTCCAATATGGTCAAGCATCATACAGGCAGAAGCAATCATTGCAATAGGATTTACAATAGAAACAGGATATTCTGCATATTTAGGGGCAGAGCCGTGTGTTGGTTCAAAGACAGCAACATCTTTTCCAATATTAGCACTACATGCAAAGCCCAAGCCGCCTATAAGTCCTGCAAAGCCATCAGAGATAATATCGCCGAACAGATTTCCCGAAACAATGACGCCATAATCTTCAGGATTTTTTGTCATCCACATCATTTGTGCATCAACATTAGTAGCTTTAAAAATTATTTCCGGATATTCATTTTTTTGCATTTCTTTCGCTATTTTAAGAGCCATACCGGATGTCTCGCGAAGCACATTAGGTTTTTCACAAAGAGTAACAGATTTATATCCAAATTTTCTGGCATGTTCAAAAGCCCCACGGATAATTCTTTCACAAGCTTTTTTGGAAAAGATACGTGTTGAGATAGCTAACTCTTGTTTTGGCACATCAGAAAAGTTTTTCTTCATCTTTGGATGTGTCATAAGAGCATTATAAACCTGTTCATTAGGATTAGTCCATTCTACTCCACAATACAATCCTTCTGTATTTTGTCGGTAAATGACAACATCAACTTGAGGTTCTTCAACTTTGCCCTGATTTGCTCTTCTGATAAAATTTAAAGGATTGCCTTTATACGTTTTACAAGGTCTAATGCAATAATCAAGATTAAAAAGCTGTCGCATACCAACAATAGGACTATAATAAACCAGTCCTTTACCTTGTAATTCAGGAGATAATTCATTAGCTGCTTCATCTTTGGGTTTTGAAGTAATTGCTCCAAAAAGAACAATTTTATGTTTTTTTATTAATTCTATTGTTCTGTCTGGGAAAGGATTGCCTTCATTACACCAAAAATTCCAGCCAATATCTCCATGAACATAATCAGCATTAAATCCAACAGCATCCAATACTCTTATTGCTTCTTCTAAGACTACTGTTCCTATACCATCTCCGGGTAATGTAACTATTGTTCTTTTTCTCATATTTTAATTATTTTAAATGTTATTTTTATTTTGGATACAATATTACTATTTTTTTTTTCTTAAATACAATCTTTTTTTTATCAAATATATATATTTGCAAATTATTTTTTTATATAATCTTTATTAAAATGAAAATACAACTTTATACAATTATACCATTTATCTTAATGCTATTATCAATAGCTGTTTGTCCAATTTGGCTTAACAATTTTTGGGAAAAGAATAAGAATAAGCTGATAGTTGCACTTATTTTAGGTATTCCAACCGCTATTTATCTTATTTTTGCAGGATTTGGAGAGGATTTAAAAGAAGAAATAATTTTTGATTATATTCCGTTTATAATTTTGCTTGGAGCATTATTTGTTATAACAGGCGGAATATTTTTGTCCGGTGATATTCAGGCAAAGCCGAGTATAAACACTTTATTTTTAGGTATAGGAGCTGTTCTTGCTTCACTTATGGGCACAACAGGCGCTGCAATGTTACTTATTCGTCCTGTTATTCAGACCAATAAAGAACGAAAGTTTAAAATTCATACAATTTTATTTTTTATAGCTATTGTCGCAAATTGCGGTGGTTTATTAACTCCTCTTGGTGATCCTCCTTTATTTATGCTTTATTTGCGCGGTGCGCCTTTTGTTTGGTTTTTTAAACTTTTGCCTGAATGGGTTTTTATGAACGGGATATTACTTTTAATTTATTTTTTATTTGATTCATATTATTATAAAAAAGAATCAACAGAGGATCTTAAAAAAGATGAAATGAATGTTCGTCCAATAAAACTGAAAGGTAATTTAAACTTTCTTTGGCTAGCAGGAGTTGTTCTGTCTGTTGCTTTTCTGAATGAGCAATATTTACCTTTTGTTAAACAAAATCATTATTTTGGATTTATCCGTGAAGGTGTTATTCTTTTAATGATTGTTTTATCAATATTGTTCACATCAAAAACAACAAGAAAATCAAATAATTTTACATGGGAGCCAATAAAAGAAGTTGCTTATCTCTTTCTCGGTATCTTTATTACAATGACACCATGTTTGATATATCTCAAATCCAACGCAAGTAGTTTAGGAATTGAAACGCCAACACAATTTTATTTTTATACCGGTATGTTAAGCGGTTTTTTAGATAATACACCAACAGCAGTTACTTTTCATTCTCTTGCTCTTGGTCTGTTTCAGCAATCTGCTGATTTGTTTAATGGCATTCCTGTTATTGCCAAAATCCCTGAAACATTGTTGCGGGCTATTTCTATTAGTGCTGTATTTTTTGGTAGTATGACCTATATCGGAAACGGACCAAACTTTATGGTTAAATCAGTAGCAGAAGAAAACAATATAAAAATGCCTGACTTTTTTAGTTATATGATTAAATTTTCTTTAATAATACTTCTTCCTTTGTTTATTTTAGTCAGCTATTTGTTTATATAATTTATGTTAGCTTTAAGACCAAATTCCACTAAAACAAGGATTGAAACATAATAGAATCTTCTCCGCATAAGACATTTTTATACCTTTGCTCCAAAATTATCGGATATTTTTATACCTTTGCTCCAAAATTATCGGATATTCTTTATTGTTTTTGTAAATTTGTTTAAGTAACATAAATTATGTTTAAAGAAAGAGGAATCTATACTGAAATATTAAATCATTTAGAAAAAAAAGAATATACAATTATTACAGGGGCAAGGCAGGTTTGGAAAAACAACATTATTAAAAAAACTATACAATGATTTAAAAAATAAATATAAACATATTTATTATATATCTTTTGAAAACCCTGCAATTTTAACTCAAATAAATAATCACCCCGAAAATATTTTCCGATATTCGTCTATTCCGGACAATCCATTGACTACAGGACACTTATTACATGAATCTGAAAGAACAATTTTATTAATAGACGAAATTCAATATGCTAAAAATCCTTCAAATTTTTTAAAATATTTATTTGATACTTATGACAGAAATTTAAAAATTATAGCAACAGGTAGCAGTGCTTTTTATTTAGATACAAAGTTTAAGGACTCTTTGGCAGGAAGAAAAAAATTATTTAATCTTAAAACACTTAATTTTAAAGAATATTTACTTTTTATTGAAAAACACGAACTGGTTTCCGAACTTATTCAAATAAGAAGCAGAAAAGAATATCTTTCAGCCCGTTATAATGAGATATTGAATTATTTTAATGATTATCTGATTTTCGGAGGTTATCCTGTTGTTGTTCTTGAAAAAAATAAAAAAAACAAAATTGATTATCTTAAAGAACTGGTAAATTCATATATAAAAAAAGATATTTATGAATCAAAAGTTGAAAATGAATTAAAATTTTATAACTTATTGGAATTATTAGCATCACAAACAACTAATATCATTAATAAAAATGAGATAGCCAATACTTTAATGATCAGCCAAAAAACTGTTGAACGTTATATTTACATCATGCGAAAATGTTTTTATCTAAATACTTTATTGCCTTTTTATTCAAATATAAGAAAAGAAATTACAAAAATGCCCAAAATTTTTTTTTATGATCTTGGGTTAAGAAATGTATTGATTAATAATTTTACTAACATAAATAACAGAAACGATAAAGGTCAATTATTGGAAAATTATGTTTACATTCGTCTTAATGAGTTATACGACAAGGATAATATCAGATACTGGCGAACAACACAACAAAATGAAGTTGACTTTATTATTACTGAAACATACAGAAAAGGTAAGGCAATTGAAGTAAAATATGACACTAGTAGTTTAAAACAATCAAAATATAATGCCTTTAAAAAATATTATACCAATTATCCTTTACAATTTGTATGTTTCATGTCCGAAAATTTGAATATTGCTTTACCGGTATTAAAATTATAAGCTATGCAACTATGGCATACTGATTTTAATAAATATAACATATTGTCTTTTATTCAAAAAATATTATTCTTTCTGTAATACAAAATGTTTACAACTTTAAGACCAAAATCCACTAAAACAATGATTGAAATGAATATCAGTGGAGCATAAGGGAATCGAACCCTTGACCTTTAGACTGCCAGTCTAATACTCTATCCAACTGAGCTAATGCCCCTTTAATTATTCTTTTATTCCTGTTTTTTCTCTCCAAATTTTATTAAACGATTTATTTTTAATAACAGGTAATTTTCTTCTTTGTCCCCATAGTTTTTTAAAAAATATTTTAAGTATAAAATTTTTCCAGTTTGCTCCTAAAAAAATTTTTGCCCGCGACTTTGTCATCATTCTTTTGTAAATATATATAAAAAATTTATTAATACTTATAGATTTATCCTGTTTTACAAAATCTCTTCTGTTATACAACATTAATTCATGTAAGTTAATTTTTACAGGACATACTTCCGTGCATTTTCCACAAAGTAAGCATGCAAAACTTAGATGTTTAAAATCCTGCATATCATTAAGATAAGGAGTAATAACAGACCCTATAGGTCCACCATATACTGTTCCATAAATATTTTTCCCAATATTTTTATACACAGGACATTTATTTAAGCATGCTCCACAACCTATACATGATAATGCTCTTCTTTGTTGTTGTTTTTCAAGCAGATTACTGCGTCCGTTATCCAATAAAACAACATATAATTCATCAGGTCCGTCAATTTCGCCTTCTTGTTTTGGTCCTGTAATTATTGAATTATAAGCAGTAATATTTTGTCCTGTCCCATAAGTTGCAAGTAATGGCCAAAATAAATATAAATCTTTAATACAAGGTATTATTTTTTCTATTCCTACAACTACAATATGAATTTTTGGAAACAAAGAAGACATTATTATATTACCCTGATTTTCTGTAACAGCTATACCTCCTATATCGGAAATTAAAAAATTAGCCCCTGTTATTCCTGCATCTGCTAATGTAAATTCATCTTTAAGCAAATCTCCGACAAAAAATGTTGCTCCTTCTAATGTGTCAATAGATTGTTGATATTTTTTGTTAATTAATTCATAAATATCTTCTTTTGATTTATCTGTTCTGTATTTAACATTATTATCTTCTGAAAGTTGATTAATATGTTCACTAAAATCTGTCTCTGAAAATTTTATTTTATTCTTTTCCAAAACATCTTTTAATTCTATTTCAATACAGGTAGATGATTTTGATTTAACAACATGTTTAACATCATGTTTTTTTAGAATAGATATTATTTTATCATTAGCTTCATTTTTATCTTGTGCCCATAAAACTTTACCTCCATTTTTGGAAAAGTTTAATTCAAAATCAATTAAGTATTCATCAAGGTCATTTATAACATTATGTTTTAAATTTGCAGCTCTTAATTTAGCAAGTTCCGTATTTTTATACTGTTCTTTACCTTTAATAACAGAGTTATTATAATGTAATTCATTAGTATTCACTATTTTCCTACGGTTCTTATCAAAGGCTGTTATCTCTGAATTTTTGATAAAGTCATTATATACATCTGACATCTTTTCTTTTATTTTTTTTAAATTTCAACTTGTTTTGATGAAATTTTTTCTACTCTTCTTTTATGTCTGCCTTGTTCAAAATCTGTATTTAAAAACTTCATAACTGTCTTTAAGGCAGTTTTTTTTCTAATAAACCTTGCTGGTAATGCAATAATATTAGCATTATTATGTAATCTTGCAAATTTAGCTAATTTTTTATTCCAGCATAAAGCAGCTCTTATTTTTGAATGTTTATTTGCTGTCATGCTAACACCATTACCTGTACCACAAATTATAATTCCAAAATTAAATTTACCATGAACAATAGCTTCTGCTAATGGATGAATAATATCAGGATAATCAACACTTGCTTCTGAATATGTTCCAAAATCCTTTGTTTTATATCCATAGTTTTCTAATTTTTTAATTAAAAATTTTTTTAACATAAATCCAGCATGATCACTTCCTATAACTAAAATATTACTTTTATCAATCATTGTTAATAAGTTTTAAAAAATAATCT
>Ga0208905_1000571_pt1 | contig 18639 bp, 17 predicted proteins | sample AntAceMetag02UKS_FD_184776 | JGI IMG/M metagenome (GOLD analysis project Ga0208905, IMG submission 184776) | Saline lake microbial communities from Ace Lake, Antarctica - Antarctic Ace Lake Metagenome 02UKS (SPAdes) (version 2) | ecosystem: Environmental > Aquatic > Non-marine Saline and... | reverse complement strand
AATCCTGAAATCGGTCTGGATTGTTTTGCCCTTGACCGTTTCAGCAGGGATGAATTTCGTGACGTGGCGGATCTCCTTCATGGTGCCGGTCTGTCCATCACGCTGCACGCCCCCTTTTTCGATCTGAGGCCGGGCGCCATAGACCGGAAGATAAGAGGTGTGACCATGGAACGCCTCAGACAGGCCTTTGATCTGGTTCCCCTTTTCAGGCCCCGGTCGGTAGTCTGTCATGCCGCTTTTGATGAAAAGTACTATGTTTCCAACGAGGATGTGTGGCTGGAAAACAGCAGAGATACATGGAGTCGTTTCATAGAAATCGCCGCGGCCGCAGGGACGAAGATAGCGCTTGAGAATGTTTATGAGGGCAGTCCGAAATTTCTGAGTCTCTTGCTCGACACGTTTAAGGGATCGCAAAACATCTGTCTCTGTTTTGATACAGGGCACTTTAATGCTTTTTCCCAGTCGACTCTTGAAGAGTGGATGGACGCGCTTGGTTCCCGCACAGGCCAGATACATCTCCATGATAACAATGGTTCTGCCGATGAACATAATCCGGTGGGCGATGGAACCTTTCCCTTTCACCGGTTTTTTAAATTGCTGAAAGAGAAGGGTGCCCGGCCGATCATAACGCTGGAGCCGCATACAGAGGAAGACCTGTGGCACACACTGGAAAACATCAAACACATGGGGCTGCTGGATTAGGTGAGTAACTTTGCTGAGATATGTCTTTAAAAGATTACTGCTCATGGTGCCTCTCCTTGTCGGGATTACTATCGTGTGCTTTGTCGTTATCCACCTCGCCCCCGGTTCTCCCACCGACCTGCAGACGGATCTGAATCCCAGGGTTTCCGCGGAGGCAAAGGCGCGTCTGCAGTCGATGTATGATCTTGATAAACCCCTCTACCAGCAATACCTGCTATGGGTTGGAAAACTTGCCACCCTTGATTTGGGACAATCCTTCTCGCCCGACCACCGGCCGGTCATAGACAAGATATTAGAGAGGATACCGATCACGATAATCATTAACGTTCTTTCGATGATTCTGATCATCCTTGTCGCTATTCCCATAGGCGTACTTTCCGCGGTACGTCAGAATTCTCTCTTTGACAAGGTGACGGCGGTGTTTGTATTCACAGGATTTGCCGTGCCTACCTTCTGGCTTGCGCTTCTTCTGATGATACTGTTCGGTGTACACCTCGGCTGGCTTCCCATATCGGGTATCAGATCCCTGAATTATGAATATATGCCCCCATTTGCCGCCTTTGTTGATCTGTTGAAACATTTGATATTGCCGGTATTCCTCTCCGCTTTCGGGGGGCTCGCGGGACTTTCACGATACATGAGATCCAATATGCTGGAGGTGATAAGACAGGATTATATAACCACCGCAAGGGCCAAGGGATTAAGCGAAAGGGTTGTCATCTACAAACACGCCCTCAGAAACGCGCTCCTTCCGGTAATCACGATCCTGGGTCTTTCCATCCCCGGACTCATAGGTGGGAGTGTTATCTTCGAGACAATATTCGCCATACCGGGCATGGGACAGCTGTTCTACATGGCTGTCATGTCGAGGGATTATCCCGTAGTTATGGGGGTACTGTTCATAGGGGCGATTCTTACACTGATCGGCAACCTGGTGGCTGATCTCTCGTATGCCGTGGCTGACCCGAGAATAAGAATTGCGTGAGATTTTTTGTGAGGATTGACATCGTACAATGAAGACGAATTTCTGGTACATATTTTCAAGGAACAGGATGGCGGTAGCCGGGGGCATAGTGGTTATCCTGCTCTTTGTCGTTTCCCTGTTCGCCCCCTGGATCTCTCCCTGTGATCCGAATGAGATAAACCTGCATGAAGTATTGTCACATCCTTCCTGGGCGCACCTTTTCGGAACGGATCAACTTGGGAGAGACGTTCTCAGCCGGATGATATGGGGAGCCGGTATATCGCTGAAGGTGGGGTTTGTTGCAACCGGCGTTGCCATATGTATAGGGGTTATTTTGGGTGCACTTGCAGGATATTACGGGAAATGGGTTGATACGGTGATTATGCGTTTTGTTGATATCATGCTCTGTTTTCCGGCATTTTTCCTGATACTTGCCGTGATTGCCATTTTGGAGCCGTCCATCTGGAATATAATGATTGTAATAGGTCTTACAAGCTGGATGGGTATTACCCGCCTCGTCAGGGCTGACTTTATCTCCCTCAAGGAAAGGGATTTTGTACAGGCAGCCCGTGTCATAGGCGCCAGCGATATGCGTATAATATTCAGGCATATTCTTCCCAATGCCATGGCCTCCGTCCTTGTCGCAGCTACCCTTGGAGTGGCGGGCGCCATACTGACGGAATCCGCGCTCAGTTTTCTCGGTATAGGCGTGCAGCCCCCTACACCGAGCTGGGGAAACATTCTCACGGCGGGGAAAAACAATATCGACATCGCCTGGTGGCTTTCACTCTATCCGGGGCTTGCGATTCTTATAACGGTGTTGGGATACAACCTGCTGGGAGAGGGGATAAGGGATTCTCTCGACCCGCGTTTGAAATAATATAACCCGCTGTTTGTGTGGGAAAGGAGTGCAGTATGCTGATCGACTCTCACGCTCACCTTGAGTTGAGCGACTTTGATGGTGACAGAGAAGATGTTATAGAAAGAGCGAAAAAGAGCGGTGTCGAGTGCGTCGTTACCGTCGGCATCAATCTTGAAGATAGCAGGAATGCGGTCGCCCTGGCCCGGCGGTACGATAATATATATGCCTCTGTAGGTGTTCATCCCCATGACGCAAAGAGCATAGATAATACAACGTATGATTCTCTCAGAAAGTTGTCAGAGAGTGACAGGGTTGTCGCCTGGGGCGAGATAGGCCTGGATTTTTTCAGAAATCTTTCACCGAGGGATCTTCAGATAAAGAGGTTTGGCGAGCAGCTGGAACTGGCCGGGGAGCTCGGTCTGCCGGTAATCATCCACGACCGCGAAGCCCACAGAGAAACAGTGGAGATGCTGAAGGGCTGGAAGGACCGTTCCGGTGGCGTGATTCACTGCTTCTCCGGTGATTACGATATGGCAGTGAAGTGTCTCGACATGGGATTCTATATTTCCATACCGGGCACGATAACATACAAAAAATCCGAGACACTGAGAGATGTAGTAAGAAGGATACCCATAGACAGGCTGCTGGTCGAAACGGATTGCCCCTTCCTCTCGCCCGAACCGAAGAGAGGAAAGAGAAACGAGCCGGCGAATGTGGTCTATACCGCACGCAAAGTTGCGCAGGTAAAGGACCTGCCCTTTGAAGATGTGGCAAGAATAACGTCAGAGAACACCAGAAATCTGTTTGGAAAAAGAACGGGGTCAAACCTATACTCTTGACAGCTTTCAGTTTCTTCTTCCACATCCGTTCCTCCCGATCTGTCAAGAGTATAGGTTTGACCCCGTATTCAGTCGACCTCACCTGATTTTTTTTCTTGACTTTCAGAATCTGCGTGATTTATGGTACCGTTGTTACTGGGGGTAGCTCTAAAAGGGAGGAAAATTTTTTTTGTCACTTTGTCCATCAATCGATGGAATACCACGGTGGAATTTTCCTTAATTTTTATAACATGTTGATTTTTCGGTAGCAGATATGGTGTGAATCTGTGGGAAGAATTACAGGGTGTACGGGGCGTTGTGCAGAGGTCTCAAGGGATAGCTTCGTGCTTTAATCTATGAATGGATTTTTTAAAAAATGAAAATCAAACAACAGGAAAGGAGGAATTAGTATGGTAGGCATTACATCCTATGGGGGGTATATCCCTCGCTACAGGCTCAGCAGGATGGTTATCGTCCAGAACATGGCCTGGTATTTTCCCGTTATTATGGCAGTCGCCGGCGGGGAAAAATCGGTGGCCAACTGGGACGAAGATGCCGTCAGTATGGCGGTTACTGCGGCCTATGATTGCATGAACGGTAAAGACAGAAAGGCTCTGGACGGTGTCAGTCTCGCATCCACGACGCTTCCCTTTGCCGACAGACTCAACGCCGGAATCGTTGCGACAGCACTTAATATGAGAGAAGAGGGCGTTTCAAACGCCGACTTTAGTGCGTGCATGAAGGCCGGAACAACTGCGGCAATCTCGGCACTCGAATCTATCGAAGCAGGCAAAAAAGACAGCGTTCTCGTGGTTGCGTCCGATCAGAGAAGAACCAAAATGGCCACCATGTATGAAATGTTCCTTGGTGATGGAGCGGCAGCGTTGTTGTTCGGAAAGGATGATGTCATAGCGGAATTCAAGGGCAGTTATTCCGTGAGCTGTGACTTTGTCGATCATTACAGAGGTGCCGGCAAGGAATTTGATTATGGCTGGGAAGAGAGATGGCAGAGGGATGAAGGTTACGGCAAGATTATCCCCGAGGCAATAGCAGGTTTCCTGAGCAAGTCAGGGATGAAGATAGAGGAATTCGACAAGGTAGTATATCCCTGTTATTTTGGTGGTACCCACAAGAAAATTGCAAAAAAACTCGGCATAGACAAAGAAAAAGCACAGAATAATATGCATGCGGTATGCGGTGATACAGGCACCGCTCATCCTTTTGTGATGTTTGTGGCGGCGCTGGAAGAAGCAAAACCGGGTGATAAACTGCTGCTGGCAAGCTTTGGCCAGGGATGCGATGTCATGGCCTTTGAGGTAACCGATAAGATTAAAGACTTCAAGAGACCAACGGGAATAAAAGGGTCTCTTGCGAACAGGGTTGAGCTGGCAAGTTATCAGAAATTTTCCAAATTCAGAGACCTTATCGTGGCCGACCTGGGAATCAGGGGTGAGTCAAATCCGAGTACATCACTCACTGTCCTGTGGCGAAATAGAAAGATGCTGCTCGGTTTAGTGGGTGCAAAGTGCAAAAAGTGCGGGACACCGCAGTTCCCTCCAATGCCGGTCTGCGTAAATCCTGATTGCGGGGCTGTTAATGAATTCGATGAATATGAGTTTGCGGATAAAGAAGCGACCATCCTGATGTTTACCGGGGATATGCTCTCGGCGTCTGTCGATCCGCCTGCTGTGTATGGTCTGATAGGATATGACGGAGGCGGAAGAACCATGCTCGATTTCACCGACTGTGACCTGAATCAGGTAAAGGTGGGAATGAGAACGAAAATGTCTTTCAGAAAGAGGTATTCCGATAAAATGCGCGGATTTACAGGCTATTTCTGGAAGGCTGTACCGCAGGTAGAAGGAGGTAATGCGTAATGGCAACGGGAATAAAAGATAAGGTCGCAATACTCGGTATGGGATGCTCGAAATTCGGTGAAAGATGGGATTGTGGTCCTGAGGACCTGATGGTTGAGGCATTTCAGGAATGTCTAACCGATGCAGGAATTGAGAAGAACGAGATACAGGCTGCGTGGCTTGGCTCGTGTTTTGATGAAGTCAACATAGGGAAAAGCGCACTTCCCGCATCTATGGCACTGCGTCTTCCTAACATATCGGTGACCCGTGTGGAAAACTACTGCGCAAGCGGTACCGAGGCATTCAGAGGCGCGGTGTACGCGGTGGCGTCCGGTGCCTGTGATATAGCGCTGGCAATCGGTGTCGAGAAACTGAAAGACATCGGATACGGTGGTCTGCCGGAGTTCAGCTCTGCCATGGGTATGCTGAATAACCTGTGGATGGCGAATATGACCGCGCCGGGTGGTTTTGCGATGCTGGCTACCGGCTATGCGGCAAAATACGGTCTCGATATCAAAGAGGTCAAGAGGGCAATGGCCCATGTATCGGTGAAGAGTCATGCGAATGGTGTTCTGAACCCGAAGGCCCATCTGAGAAGGGCAGTGACAGAGGAACAGGTTCTGAATTCGCCTCAGATTGCCTATCCGCTGGGGCTGTTTGACTGCTGTGGTGTGAGTGACGGTGCTGCCTGCGCGATTGTGACGACACCGGAGATCGCGAAGTCTCTCGGCAAAAAGAATCTCGTTTCGGTAAAGGCCCTGCAACTTTCGCTGAGTAACGGGACAGAACTTGCCTATGAGTGGGATGGTGCCCATTTCGTGACGACATCGAAGGCGAGTACAGCCGCCTACGAAGAAGCGGGAATAACAAATCCGAGAGAAGAGATAAGCATGATGGAGGTTCATGACTGTTTCTCCATTACGGAACTGGTTACCATGGAAGATCTGCATATATCCGAGAGGGGGCAGGCACCCAAGGATATTATGGACGGATTCTATGATCTTGACGGCGGTGTCCCCTGCCAGGTGGATGGAGGACTGAAGTGCTTCGGCCATCCGATCGGTGCATCGGGCCTTCGCATGCTTTATGAGATGTATCTGCAGCTGCACGGCAGGGCAGAAGACAGACAGCTCAAGGATCCGAAATTTGGTCTGACACACAATCTGGGAGGATTTCCCTTCATGAACGTGTGCAGCATAGCCATTGTCGGGAAATACGATGAGTAGATGTGAAAACTCTCTTAAAAAGGAGGTAATCTATGGCTGATTTATCAAAGGTCGGCACGGAATATCCGCCGATTATATGGGAAGTGGAACGAGGTAAAATTAGAGAACTTGCAAAGGCGATACGAGATCCCAATCCTGCTTATCTCGATAGAGAAGCAGCTGTTGTGGAAGGGTATAAAGATACCCCTGCTCCTCCGACGTTTTTGACCGTTCCCATGATGTGGGCCGACAGGATGCCCGCTATTATTAACGATCTGAAAATCAATTATATGATGGTGCTCCACGGTGAGGAAGAATACGAGTACTATCAGCAGATCTATCCTGGGGATGTTATCACAGGTGTGCCAAAGGTGGTCAAGATGGAGGAGAAGACGAGTAAATCCGGTGCGAAAATGGATATGATCACCATGGAGATATTATACACCAATCAGACAGGCAAAAATGTCGCGAAGGCGAGAACTCTGGTAGTTGAGAGGAAATAGGAGGATTACCATGGCACAGAAACTATTTTATGAAGATGTCAATGTGGGCGATCCTATGCCCGAACTGGTAAAGGGCCCTCTCCAGAAACTTCAATTCGTTAAATATGCAGGGGCGTCCGGTGACTTTAACCCTCTTCATAACGACGATGACTTTGCCAAGGCCGTCGGCATGAAGGATGGTGTCATCGCCCAGGGTATGCTGATCATGGGAATGGTTGGGCAGGCCATTACAGGATGGATCCCCAGAAAGAATCTGAAGAAGTTCGGAGTGCGGTTTGCCGGCATGACGAAACCAGGGAATACGATAACGGTAACGGGTGCGATAACCGATAAGCGTGTAGAGAATGGTGAGAATATCATAGTCTGCGAGATTGCCGCAAAGGACGAAAATGAAGATGTTAAAATAACAGGTCATTTTGAGGCAGCGTTGCCAAGTAAGGCTTGATAAACTCGAAAACTGACCCCACTAAAAATAAAGGAGGATCTGAGTATGCCAAAGATTGATTTTACAGGTAGAGTTGCTATTGTAACCGGTGCCGGTGCCGGCCTGGGAAGATGTCACGCCCTTGAATTCGCGAAGAGGGGAGCGAAGGTGGTGATAAACGATCTTGGCGGCGCAAGGGATGGAGTAGGATCGAGTGACGCCGCGGCGAACAAAGTTGTTGAAGAGATAAAGGCCCTCGGTGGTGAAGCGGTGCCGAATTATGACAACGTGGCGACCGTTGAAGGGGGAAAAGGTATAGTCCAGACAGCCATCGACGCGTTTGGCAAGGTTGATATTCTCGTGAATAACGCCGGTATTCTACGGGACTGCACCTTTCACAAGATGGAAGAGGAAAACTGGGATGCCGTGGTGGGGGTTCATTTGAAGGGGGCTTACTGTGTTACGAAACCGGCCTTTATCAATATGCGTGAAAACGGATATGGAAGAATCGTTATGACGACTTCTGGTGCCGGTCTGTTCGGTAACTTTGGTCAGGCCAATTACTCTGCGGCCAAGGCGGGTATTGTCGGGCTTACCAATGTGTTGAAGCTTGAGGGAGCCAAGTACAATATCAAGACCAATGTCCTGATTCCTGTTGCCGCTTCACGGCTTACGGAAGATGTCCTGCCGCCCGACCTTTTTGCCAAATTGAAACCGGATTTCGTCACCCCTCTGATACTCTACATGTGTTCCGAACAGTGTGAGGACACCGGAATGATGATCAATGCCGCTCTCGGTTATTACAGCAGAAGCGCGATAATGACCGGTCCGGGCGCGATACTGTCGGACGGTGTGGAAATTCCCACTCCCGAGAAGATTATGGAGAACTGGGAGAAGATCACGAGCCTCGAAAATCCGAAATACTTTGATCAGCTTATGGCAATGTTCGGTGAACTGGGTCCGCTGCTGAGCTGAAATAACGTCGATGGATTAACCGGGCCGGGCGTTTTTTGCCCGGCCTACTGTGGAGGCACAATAAACCATGGAAACATCTCTCGATAAGGCCCGCAGAGTCCCTGAATCCACGAAGGCAAGGATTTTGACTGCGGCGCGCAGGATGTTTGGCGAATATGGCTTTCACGGCACGACCACGAGAATGATTGCCACAAAGGTCGGGATTGATATCTCCACACTCCACTACCACTGGGGTGGGAAGAAGGACCTTTATGAGGCTGTTATAATGGATATCAACCGCGATCTCAGACAGAAACTCAAGCGGGTGGAAAGAACAATACATGGCCGTCCTCTTGGGGAGAGGATTGCGATATCCATTGACCAGTTAACAAATTATCTGTTCGGCCATCCCGAGATACCAAATCTTATCCTGTTTCGCTATTTCGGCCGTACGCGAGACAGGGAAGGCCTCGATTTTATAGTTCCGGAATTCATTTCTGATATTGTACGCTCGATGGGGCTCAGCAGAGACGGGGAAACAGCCTCGCCACGTTCCATGCTAGAGATCCTGACTATTATGAACTCGATCTATGGTTTTATATCCGGAGCGAACTTATTCATGCCTATGGTCAATCTCCGGAAGAAAGAATATATCACCATGGTTGCGGAGACCTTGAAGTTTATTTATATCCCGCCCTTCGCCCAGAATGAGGGGAAGCCCAGATAGCGCAATAAAAAAGGGGGAGATAATTAATGGGAATAATCCAGTATTCTGAGGAACACAGGATATTCAGGGAGAGTGTGAGGAAATATCTCGAAAAAGAGGTTGTTCCGTGTGTGGAAGAATGGGAAGAAGCCGGTATCGTGCCCAGGAGTGCCTGGAAAAAACTGGGTGATCAGGGTTTTTTATGTATGGATGTGTCGGAAGAGTATGGTGGATTAGAGGCCGATTTCCTGTACTCTGTTATTATGACTGAAGAAATGATGCGGACGAATCATGGGGGATTTTGTACGTTCCTTCATAGTGATATCGTGGTGCCCTATATTACCGCCTACGGGTCGGAAGAGCTGAAAAAGAAGTATCTTCCGGGGTGTATATCAGGCGAGATTATCACCGCCGTTGCTATGACTGAACCGAACACGGGAAGCGACCTGGCCGCGATAAAGGCCACGGCGGTGGAAGACGGGGGTGACGTCGTTATCAACGGACAGAAGACATTCATCAGTAACGGTATTAACTGCGGACTCTGTATTGTTGCAACCCGGGACCCGAAGGTAGAAAGTCCCTATGCAGCCATAGATCTGTACGTGATTGAAGAAGGTACTCCCGGCTTTGAAAAGGGAAAACAGATCAAGAAGATAGGATTGCACAGCCAGGACACGTCGGAGCTCTATTTTACGGACTGTCGAGTTCCCATTGCAAACCGCCTTGGCGCAAAAGGCACGGGCTTTCTCCATCTTATGGAAAAGTTGCAGCAGGAACGCCTTATGGTGGCTATCGGTGCCGTTGCCGCGGCGGAGTACATGCTCGATATTACCATCGACTACTGTAAGGAGCGTACCGTCTTCGGCAAACCTATTTCCAAGTTCCAACACAGCCAGTTCGAGATCGTGGAGATGGCAACGGAAGTAAAGCTGGGAAGAACCTTTCTGGACAAACTGATCGCGGAACATATGGAAGGGGCAAACGTGGTGGTCGAAGTTTCCATGGCGAAGTACTGGACCACGGAGATGGCCAATAGAGTTGCCGACCGTTGTCTCCAGCTTCACGGGGGCTATGGTTATTGCGAAGAGTATCCTATTGCCCGTGCCTGGCGGGATATCAGAGTTTCGCGTATATTTGCGGGAAGCAATGAAATCATGAAGGGAATTGTGGCCAAGTTCATGGGTCTGTAAGGTCAGTAGTATCGTCCTGCTTTAAGAGAGAGAATATGTTGCCGTGGTTAAAGAGACACTGAAGAAGTATATTTCGTCCTTGGTGCGAACTGAAGGAAAGGACTGGACAACAGGTTGAAAGGAGAAGGCAATTAATGGAAATCATCAAATATTCTGACGAGCACAGGATGTTCAGGGAGAGTGTGAGAAAATATCTCGAAAAAGAAGTTGCTCCATATGCAGAAGAGTGGGAAGAGGCAGGGATTACGCCAAGAAGTGCCTGGAAGAAACTGGGCGATCAGGGTTTTTTATGCATGGATGTGCCGGAAGAATATGGTGGACTCGGTGCTGATTTTCTCTATTCTGTGATTATAACTGAAGAGATGGCAAGGACAAATCAATCCGGTTTGTGCACGGCTTTGCACAGCGATGTGGTTGTGCCCTATATTACGGAATTTGGTTCCGAAGAACTGAAAAAAAAGTATCTCCCAGGCTGTGTATCAGGCGATATTATTGCTGCCGTTGCCATGACTGAACCGAATACAGGAAGCGACCTGGCCGCGATAAAGACCACGGCGGTGGAAGATGGGGATGATGTCGTTATCAACGGACAGAAGACATTCATCAGTAACGGTATTAACTGCGGACTCTGTATTGTTGCAGCCCGGGATCCAAAGGTGGACAGTCCGTACAGCGCTATCGATCTCTACGTTGTTGAAGAAGGTACCCCCGGCTTTGAAAAGGGAAAACAGATCAAAAAAATCGGCTGGCATAGCCAGGATACGGCGGAACTCTTTTTCACCGACTGCCGTGTTCCCATTGCGAATCGTCTCGGGGCGAAGGGCACGGGGTTCCTCCACCTTATGGCAAAACTTCAGCAGGAGCGTCTGATGGTGGCCATCGGCGCCGTTGCCGCGGCGGAGTACATGCTCGATATTACCATCGACTACTGTAAGGAGCGTACCGTCTTCGGCAAACCTATTTCCAAGTTCCAACACAGCCAGTTCGAGATCGTGGAGATGGCAACGGAAACAAAGCTGGGAAGGACTTTCACCGACAAGCTGATCATGGACCATGTGGAGGGGAAAAACGTGGTGGTGGAAGTTTCCATGGCGAAGTACTGGACCACGGAGATGGCCAATCGCGTTGCTGACCGTTGTCTCCAGCTTCACGGCGGGTATGGCTACTGTGAAGAATATCCCATAGCCCGAGCCTGGAGAGATATCAGGGTTACGCCTATCTTTGCGGGGACAAATGAAATAATGAAACAGATAGCGGCCAAGTTCATGGGCCTGTGAGAAGGGGATATCCGACTTTTTGCGAGCTTGTCAATGTGAGATGGGGGGAAAGACAGTATGCCAGGGCCACTTAAGGGGATAAAAATTCTCGATTTTACAACACTACTTCCGGGACCGTTCGCCACAATGAATCTTACCGACCTGGGGGCAGATGTACTGCGCGTTACTTCAGGATCCCGGCCCGATATGGCGGCATTTGCGCCGCCCTTTCTTGCCGATACGGAAATTTCATTTACCGTACCCTATATGCAGCGGGGCAAGCGCAGTATGACCTTGAATCTCAAGGACCCCCGCGCTGTTCAGATCGTCCATCAACTCATTTCCGATTATGATATCCTGATAGAGCAGTTTCGTCCCGGTGTCATGGCGAAATTTGGCCTCGACTATGAAACCCTCAAAAAGATAAAATCCGACATCATTTACTGTTCCATTACCGGATACGGGCAGGACAGTCCCCTGAGCGGGAAGGCGGGGCATGATATCAATTATCTCGCGCGTTCGGGGTTGATGTCCTATTCCGGCAAGAAAAATGGCGGACCGAGCCTTATGGGAATGCAGATTGCCGACGTTGCGTCAGGGTCATACAATTCGATCATAGGTATCCTTGCCGCTGTAGTTTACAGGAAAGAAACCGGGAAGGGGCAATATATCGATATTTCCATGACCGATGGAGCGATTGCCTTCAATGCGATGGTGGGGGGCGCTTATCTTGTAGATAACGAAGAACCCGGACGGGAAAGGTTTTTTCTGAACGGCGGGTCCCTGTACGATTTTTATGAAACGAAGGACAGAGAATATATAAGCTTCGGCGGCATTGAACCGCAGTTTTTTGCCGCCTTCTGCGAGGCAATCGGTCGGCCCGACCTGATCGAGTCAGGTGTGGTGCCTCAAAATCTCGAAGAGGTGAAACAGGAAGTCAGGGATATTATCCTGACGAAGACGAGAGATGAGTGGATGGGTATATTTGATAACACGGACGCCTGCGTCGAGCCGGTGCTTTCACTCTCTGAGGCGTTGAATGATCCTCATACGAAGAAGCGGAATATGGTAGTGGAGCTTGACCTTCCCTGGGGGGGGAAGATGCGGCAGCTTTCCAGTCCAATAAAATTTTCCGGGACACCCCAGGAATATGGGAAAGCCGGTGTACCCGCCGGTACTCATACGAGAGAGATTCTTCGTGAACTGGGGTATGCAGACGAGGATATTGATGAGTTCGAAAGGGGGGGACTTTTTAATTAAGTAAATTAAACAGCCGAGAATATCGGCGAAATAAGGGGGAAATGATATGATCTTAGCATCGCAGGAGATGATTCGGGAATGGACCGAAAAGGGGGCATGGGGAAAGAAAACTCTTATCGATTTTTTCAAGGAAAATGTCAAAAAGGATCCCGACAAAGAATGTCTCGTGGATCCCCTCAACAAAAAAGACCTGGTGGGCCTGGAACCTGAAAGGCTCACATACCGGCAGCTCGACAAGGCCGTGGATGCCACTGCCGAGAGTCTAATCGCCAGGGGAATTCAAAAAGATGACATCATAATGGTTCAGTTGCCCAACTGCTGGGAACTTGCCATGCTGTACCTTGCCATTACAAGGGCAGGGGGATTGATATCGCCGATGCCGATGCAGTGGCGCTTATCGGAGGTCGACTGTATTGCGGGAATGACGGAGGCAAAGGCCGTTATCACTGTGGAGGATTTCCACGGTTTCAAGCACAGGGAAATGGCCGAAAAAGTCAGATCTAAGAATCCTTCCATACAGCATATAATTACACTCGGAGAGCTCAGAGAGATGAGCAAAGGAGATATTACAGGCAAACTGGATGATATAGTCATCGATGCCAATGACATTCTTACACTCTGCTGGTCGTCGGGTACGGAGGCACAGCCGAAGGGGTGTCCGTTGAGTCATAACAACTGGCTGTATGAGGCTTCACTCAGCTATGAAATGGCGCCGATGAAACCAGGGGACAATCTGATTACTGCCGGGCCGCTGGTCAATATGGCTTCAATCGGGACGGTATACATGCCCTGGCTGAAGGGGGGTGGCAAGCTGGTTTTACACCACCCTTTTGATGGCCCTACATTTATCCTGCAACTTATCATGGAAGAGATAAACTACACGCTTCTTGTGCCGGCCGTTATAAATGCCCTTTTGAAACATCCGAAAGTTGACGATTTTGACCTGAGCAAGATGAGGGCCATTACTCTCGGCTCGGCTCCGCCTTCACTCTGGTCTGTTCGAGAATTGAAAAGGCGATGGGGCATAGAGTTTGGTAATATATGGGGAATGAATGAAGGCCCGGCCAACATTGCAGGACCTTTTAATATCCCGGATATGGAGATGAGGATCGATCATTTCCCACAATATGGCAAACCCGGTTCAAAATGGGCATCAATGTCATCCCTGATGAAATTCATTCAGATGAAGATCATCGATCCGCTCACGGAAAAAGAGGTCACAGAAATCGGTGGGATCGGTGAGCTTCACTACAAGGGCCCGAATACTATTCCACGTTATTTCAAACGACCTGATATTACGGGAAAGGCATTCGACAGTGATGGCTTCTTCAATACCGGTGACCTGTTTCAGATAAAAGAGGGAGACTGTGTGGGGTTCTTTGACAGGACCAAGGATATCATCATCAGGGGGGGCTTCAATATCAGTGCCCAGGAGGTGGAAAACCTTCTTCTCGGGCATCCCGGGATAGCGGATGTCGCGGCTGTTTCAATGCCGGATGATGTCCTCGGTGAAAAGGTGTGTGTCTATGTGAAACCCACAGAAGGTGAAGAGATTGACCTTAACGAAATAACTTTGTTCATGAAAGACAAGGGAGTGGCAGTCTACAAACTTCCCGAGCGGCTGGAGATTATAGACGAAATCCCCAGAAATCCCGTGGGAAAAGTGCTTAAAAAGGAACTCAGGGCGGATATATTAAAGAAACTGGAATCGGAAAGATCGTCACAGAAGTGAGCATAACGCAGAGATTGGGCGAAAAGGCCATTAATCAACAGAATCATAAATTACCATGTGGAATCACATCCGGTATTTTATAAAGAACGTACTCCCCGAGGCGGAGGCCGCGGCGAAGGCGATCAAGAGCGAAAATCTGTCCATTATGGAAATTGTCGACGAGAGTTTCGCGTCGTAAAAGGAAAGGAGAGAGGTGTGCTATGAGTCGAGAGGATGTGTTCAAGATTGAAAAGGAAGGGTACATTGCATGGCTGACCTTTAATCGCCCTAAAGAGCGAAATACGATGACCTTTGAGTTTTTCGACGAATTGCAGAAGATTATGGGGGAATTCGATGAAGATCCCGAGGTGCGGGTTATCGTTATAAAGGCCGAGGGGAAGAGCTTTACGGCAGGGCTCGATCTTGTGGAGGCACAGGAACTCATGGGTGACGGTTCGGCCGCCTGGCGTGAATCCCTGAGAAGAAGGATATCTTCGCTTCAGAAAAGCATGACTGCTGTTGAAAAGTGTCTGAAACCGGTAATCGCCGCGGTTCACGGCCATTGTATCGGCGGCGGAATGGATCTGACGAGTGCCTGCGACATTCGCTATGCCTCGAGCGATGCGATCTTCTCGATCCGTGAGACGAGAATTGGTATCATCGCCGACATCGGTACACTGCAGCGTATGCCCCACATTACCGGTCATGGCTGGTTCAGGGAACTTGCCCTCACGGGTCGTGATTTTGGGGGCGAAGAAGCCCTGAAGATTGGATTTATCACGAAACTCTTTGATGATCAGGAGAGTCTCTATGCCGGGGTCAAGAAACTGGCTGAAGAACTTGCCAAGCTGCCGCCGTTGACCATCCAGGGTGTGAAGGAAGTTATCAATTACAGCCGTGATAACGGAGTGTATGCGGGGCTCGACTATATTGCCCAGAAAAATGGGGCCGCCGTACCGAATGAAGATATGATGGAAGCGGTGACGGCAATGTGGGAAAAAAGGGAGCCGATATTCAAAGGAAATTAGCTTTATCAGGAGCCAGGGTGCGGTGTACAATTGTAAGCAAGACTCGAGGCAGCCCGGATTAAGAATCAAAGTTTAAACACAAAAGAAATAAAATATGGCAGGTAGCGATTAATCAGAGAGCCACAGGCAGCGGGAAATGCGCTGCCACCGCTATTCAGGTTAAGAGAGAGATGGAAGACGGATGCTGAAAAGTGATAAAAAAAGTGGGATAAAAACAGGGAGTGTCTGAACTCAATGAAAGGAGGAAAAGATCATGCCTTTTGAAAGAAGCTGGCACAAATCGTATGCGCCGGGGGTACCTGCCGAAGTTGATATCGAAAAGGTTACCATGCCCGAGGTGCTGACAAAGATTGCCAAAAAGTATCCTGATCGTACGGCCTTTATCTACATGGGAACGAAGATTACTTTCCGGGAACTCGAAAGACTGGTGAACCGTTTTACCCGGGCGGTTCTCGATCTTGGTGTAAGACCCGGTGACAAAGTCGCCATGCTGCTTCCCAATATACCTCAGATTGTCATCGCCGATTATGCGACGTACAGGGTGGGCGCGGTAACGGCTATGAACAACCCCCTCTATACGGAGAGTGAACTGGAGCATCAGCTTAACGATTCCGATGCCACAGTTCTCGTGACCCTTGATCTTCTCCTCCCGCGTGCGCTTAAACTGAAGGATAAGACAAAGATTAAAACCATCATTACGTGCCACATCAACGATTATCTTCCCTTTCCGGTAAAACAGTTATTCCCGTTTGTTAAAAAAGGTATGTACCGGAAGGTAGAGCCTCAGGAGGGCGTCTATCAGTTTATGGATCTGATTAAAAAATATTCCGATGATCCCGTGGAGAATCTGGCCCGTTGGGACGATGTGGCAGCCCTGATCTATACAGGGGGCACGACGGGTGTCAGTAAGGGGGCCATGCTGACCCACGCGAATATATCCGGTATAATGCAGCAGTTTAACGCATGGTTTCCCGATCTGAAGGATACGGAACAGAGCCTGATGGGAATCTATCCCATATTTCACTCGGCGGGATATTCGGTAAGTCAGAACATGACGATAATGAATGGATGGTCATGTATTCTCGTTCCGAAGCCGGAGCCAAACGCGATAATCGAGATGCTCCGGAAGTTCAAGCCCACATTTCTCCCCGGCGTACCGACGATTTATTTGGGACTCCTGAGAGACAAGAGATTCAGGGAGATGGATCTTTCATTTGTAAAGGGATACTTCGGAGGGGCCGCCCCGCTTCCCGAAGATACGCTCAATCAGCTGAAGGAACTGCATGGTGCGATTATCTATGATGTGTTCGGAGCAACGGAGAATGTCGCCTTTGCGACGATGACGCCGTGGGGTGGAACGGTTAAGAGGGGAACGGTGGGTCTTCCGCTCCCGAACACGGATCTGAAGATCGTTGACGTTGAAACGGGAACGCAGGGACTCCCCGTCGGCGAGGACGGTGAAATCTGTATAAAAGGCCCCCAGATTATGAAGGGTTATTACAAGAGACCGGAAGAGACCTCGGCCACCATACGGGACGGCTGGTTCTATATGGGTGACATCGGACACCTCGACGAGGACGGTTATCTGACCATTTCAGACAGAAAGAAAGACCTGATTGTGGCGAGCGGCTTCAATATCTATCCGAATGAGATAGATGGTATCCTCTTTTCCCACCCAAAAATACTCGAGGCGTGCTGCATAGGTATTCCCGATGAGTACAGGGGAGAGACAGTCAAGGCCTATATTATGGTGAAACCGGGAGAAACCCTGACGAAGGAAGAGGTCATCTCCTATTGCAGGGAGAAATTGGCGGCCTACAAAGTTCCGAAAGAAATAGAGTTTATCGATGAACTTCCCAAGAGTGCCATCGGCAAGATTCTGAGAAGAGAACTCAGGGAGATAGATAAAAAGAAAAGGGAAGAAAAGTAATGACAAACGATATGAAAAAATTCAACACATTTACTTTTGAAGAGGTGGAGCCTGCCATAGGTCTTGTGACGTTGAATCGGCCGGAACAATTAAATGCTCAAAGTGTGGAGATGCTGGCTGAGTTTGATGAATTATTCCGGATTCTATCTGATTATGAGTGCACGTTCAAGGTGCTGATAATAACGGGGGCGGGAAAGGCCTATTGCTCTGGCGCAGATCTCAATGATGCGATGTCCCATAAAGATACGGATGCCTTTGCCGACCCGGAGCTCTTTCTCAAGATTGTTCAGGAGAGATATTCCAGCCTGATTCTCGGTATGAGAAAGATCCCTCAGCCCATAATATCGGCGGTTAACGGAGCGGCTGCAGGGGGAGGCTTTGCCATGACGCTGGCGAGCGACATCAGGTTTGCTTCGCCTGAAGCCTGCTTTATCGCCTCTTTTATCAATATCGGGCTCTCGGGTGGCGAGTTGGGATGCTCTTATTATCTGCCCCGCCTCGTGGGCCTCGCACGGGCCAGCGAGATTCTCCTTACCGGGAGAAAGGTGCGGGCGGAAGAGGCCGAAAAGATCGGACTTGTCTACAAAGTGGTCCCGCGGGAACAATTGATTGATGAGGCCCTGTCCCACGCGCGTTTGATGGCTGCCAAGAGCTTCGGTGCATTGAAGCTGACCAAGCGTGTCCTCGACCAGAATATCGACGCGCCTTCACTTGAGGCGGCCGTTAACGTCGAAAACCGCAATCAGGCGATAATGGTTTTCTCAGGTGAGTTTTTTAAGCTCATACAATCTTTCAGTAAGAGCTAAGATCCGAAGATCTGGTTGTCGGGGGAAAAGCACACTGCGGGATATCTGCGGGATCATTTCCCCGGTCATTGTAAGGAACAGGGCAACACGTTAAGCTGTATTATACAAACACTTCATTACCTTGCTGAATATGGGGGGTTTTTTGCGAAATCGTTTTAAGGGAAAGGTGGAGACAGATGGCGCAGAAGTATCTGGTTGATATGAGGGATATCCAGTTTAATCTGTTTGAATTTTTGGAGATCGAGAAGCTGAGTCAATACCCTCAATATGAAGGTTTTGACAGGGATATCTATGAAGGCACGATAAGGCTTGCGGAGAAGGTTGCCGTGGAACAGATTTTTCCCGCAAATGTGGCGGGGCATAAAGAGGGGTGTATCTATGACAGGGAGGCAAAATCGGTCCGGCTTCCTTCGGGATATAAGGATGCCTCCCGTGCCCTGCTGGAGGCGGGATTTTTGTCAATC
>Ga0208905_1000565_pt1 | contig 18735 bp, 20 predicted proteins | sample AntAceMetag02UKS_FD_184776 | JGI IMG/M metagenome (GOLD analysis project Ga0208905, IMG submission 184776) | Saline lake microbial communities from Ace Lake, Antarctica - Antarctic Ace Lake Metagenome 02UKS (SPAdes) (version 2) | ecosystem: Environmental > Aquatic > Non-marine Saline and... | reverse complement strand
CCTCTGTATTTAAAAGAACTAGAATTCAGATATAATAATCGGCACATGGATATCTTCGATAAAGTCACCGATTATTTATGTGATTTAGTGCCAAAACTTAACTAATTACCTTATTTTTTTATCCGATTCATGACTGTGTCATGTGATTTCCCCTCCTTGATCAGAGAGCCCTTTGCCATCAAGGGACGCCTATCACCGATTATTTGAGCACGGATCGCCGCAATATGCAAATCATTTACATCGCGATGGATTATCGGAGATCTCTCCACGGGAGAAACATCGGAGTCTCCTTTTTATATTCGAGATATTTCCGGCCGAGTCTCATCTCGAGCTCCGGCTCCTCGATCGCTTTTATCTCCATGACGTTGACGAGGATGAAGAGGGGCGTAAAGATGAAAAAGAGCGAAATGGACCGGAAGGCAAAACCGAGGCCGAAGAGGAGGATAAAGAGGCCGGTGAGCATCGGGTTGCGGGTATAGGCGTAGGGGCCGGAGGTGACCAGGTCGGGGGGCGGGTTAAAGGGGACGGGGGTCCCCCGCACGGGTATGAAGTGCAGGACGGACCAGAAGGCCAGAAAGAGTCCGAGGAAGATAACTGGGATTGACAGGACGCTGCTTATCGAAGGGGGAAGGAGTCCGGGAAACCCGAACAGGCGATCTGTCGGAAATGAAAAAATGACAAAGAGTAACGCGAACAGAAAGTAGGAGAGGGCGACGATCGGTGTAATGAGCAGGCGGACCTTCCTGCTGCCCGTTGCTGTCTTATATATGAGGTGTAACCAACTGCCTTTCAGGCCCATGGCTCAACCTCCTTTTGATATGTTGTGTGCCGAGCACCTTGCGTGCGGAAGGGAGCTATTACCGCCCGGACCCGGTCAGGATTGAGCAACGAATCCCGGGGTGTGAAAAGTGCCCCCATAAAAGCGGAGGGCCTGCCCTTGAACGGCAGACCCTCCATGATCCGGTTTGAGTGCTTTACCGTAGAGGTTTTGGTTGAGCGCGCCTGTTCAGGGCTCGCCCTTCCTTCGTTTCGTTAGTTGCGGCCGGTTTGCTCTCGCCGAATCCCCTGGCTGTAAGCCTCTTGGGATCAATACCGGCGGATATCAGGTATTTCATGACCGCCCGAGCACGCCTTTCAGAGAGCCCCTGGTTCCATGCGTCGGAACCCGTACTGTCCGTGTGCCCCTGGATATCGACCCGCATGGAGGGGTTGCTATTCAGGACGGACACCACTTCATCCAGGATCGGATGCCCTTCCGGCTTGATGATCGCTTTGTCAAAATCGAACAGGACGTCCTCCAAAACCCAGCAACCCCGCTTGTCCACACGGGCATGCGCAGGCGTGTCGGGACATTCATCCGCGTCGTCGTAGACGCCGTCACCGTCGTTGTCCTTAGGTGCCGGAGCGGCAACCGGGGCTGGTTTCGGGGCGGGAGTCGGTTTTGGAGCGGGAGCCGCAGCGACAGCTTTCTTTTCCCCGCCGAAGGAGAACGAAAGTCCCACGGTATAGAGGAGGTTATGATCTATTCTGGAACTGAGCGACATAACATGTCTCACATCGCCCCGGAGGGCAAAGTCATCGCTAAGGAAATATTTTACGCCTACCCCGTAGTTGAACAAAGGACTGTTTGTGGTGCCGCCGCTATCGGGGCTTAAGGTGATGCCACCCACTCCGGCAGCGAGATAGGGCACCAAACGATCGGTAACGTTGAAATGATAGAGACCTTCCAGCCGATACAGATAGACGTTTTCATCGGCGGTGGTGACATCGGATCCCGTGTTGACACCACCGAGAGACGCTTCCAGCCCCCATCGTTCATCCAGGTTATACCCGATCCCGAGCCCTAATATCAGACGGTCATTCAAATCCTGATCCGCGTCGAACAGGTATCCTCCGATAAAGGGAGATATGCTCACCGCGCCGCCCTTCATCTCCGCCGAGACACTGCCTGCAAGAAAAAGAAATAACACACACGATACGATAGTTATTAATACGTTAAACTTTTTCATGAATCTACCTCCTTATAGTCCCGGGGCTCCATGGTCCGGGAAGAAAATTGCTACGATAAAAAAGTATGGATTACCTCCCCCTTGTCACTGACGCGGTTATTCGAGTTCTTCGTAATAATGATAAGCTTTTAAGATTACTTGATAACACCAGGAACAACAAAACGCAAGCCCTGATGCTTGTCCCCTCTAGGATGGTACCATCCCTCAAACGATATATCCCCCGCGAGAAATTGGGGTCAGACCACTATTTGGTCGCGTAACGGCCCGGTTCATTGAAAAAAGTAATATCGGCGTATCCGGCATGGATTTTCCCCGAGTGGAGCACCCCTTCAGGGATGTAGTAGCGATCGCTTTTGGTATAGGATCGCCTCGTGCCGCCGATCGTCAGATCGATCCGCCCCTCCAGTACGATCCCGATTTGAGCGGCGTGGGAATGTTCGGGCAGATCGACATCCTTTTCAAAGGCCATGAATATAATCTGGTGCGTATCGGACTGGGAAAGATAGGCCCTTACTCCGTCCAGCGGTATATCGGTTTTGGGAAGGCCCCTGATTGGTTCCGGAAATATCTCTGACATAAAACTCCTCCACGCGCTGTTCATCATGAGCAGATGACTATTTACTGTCTGCCTTCTTCGGCAGGTAATCCTCTCTCACCGGGGAAAACACCTCTACGGCCACCGAGTCTTCAAGGATTTCCGCGCCGTGCTCGATATCACTCCCGATGCACCAGCTGTCGCCGGGGAGCACATCGTATTCCTCCGGGCCGATCGAAAGGCGGATGCGGCCGCTCACGAGATACCCTGTCTGTTCATGGGGATGGGCATGCCGCGGTAATATGCTCCCCTTTTTCAACAGGAACTCGGCCATCAGGGTCTTCTCCCCGTACACTGTCGCTTTGAGTTCGATCCCGGCAATGGCGGGGGTGTATCCATCTTCACTGTGTTTCTGAAACATCTTCGATTTCCTTTCTTTTTCTATGATTTTGACAGCTATGAGTGTTCGGGATCAAGACCCTATGCCTCGGCAATCTCGGGATTCCGGTCAAAAAATCCCCTGCGGGCTGTCTCATCGACCGTGTTCAGGGGGCAGGTGAAATTGATACACTGCGAGCAGAAGTATTTCCTGAGTGTCATAAAAAAGCCGGTAGTGGAAAGAATATACACGATCAGCAAAAACCACTGTGAACCAGCAAGCAGAAAAAGGAGTGGATACCCCCATACGACGATAAAACCGCCGAAGAAGATGGTCTTTTCTATCAGAGTCATCGGCCCCAGGCGGTATCTCCACAACTTTGGGGAGCCGTAGTTCGCCCAGCACTTCAGGGAATGACCCGGCTCGGCGTAGTGGGGGCAGTGGGAACACATCACCCGGATTTCAAGAAATCCGAAGAACCCGACGATCATGGCGATCCACAGAACGAGCATCCACCCGCTTTTGTAATAGATCCCGGCCCCTCCGATCAGGAAGGAGGGGAGGGCGAGCAGAAGGAAATGTGTCAGGTCTTTGAGCGTAAAGTGACAGTGAAGTGCTGTTCCGGTCGGGCACCCATCACAGGTTGCGGAGGTGCAGGAGGCAATCGGCCTGTCGGGATCAAGAAACAACATGATGGTTCCTCAAGGAGATCTATGAGCGGACGGCACGCCGATTCCTTCCCGCATCAGCGCATGACCGCGCCGCCGTCGACGTTGATCGCCTGCCCCGTGATATTTTTGGCCTCTTCCGAGGCGATGTAGGCGACGAGACTCGCCACATCCTCGGCGGTCTGGGGGCGCCCCAGCGGCGTGAGCGGGCGTACCCTCTCCTCGAAGATTTCTTCGAGTCCCTTGTCCGCCATCGAGGCGACGTTGTCTTTCAGCATCCGGGCGAGCTGTTCCCATCCCGGTGTATAGACGTAGCCGGGACAGACGGCATTCACCGTAATTGAATAGCGGCCCAGTTCCTTTGCCAGGACCTGTGTCAGGCCCAGGACGCCGAACTTTGCCGTGCAGTACGCGCCGACGAGTGCCTCCCCGGCCTTCCCCGATATGGAGGCTATGTTGATGATCCTCCCCTGTTTTTTCCCCATCATTTCCCGGGAGACGGCCCGGGAACAGAGGAAGGTGCTCTTCAGGTTGATCTCGATCGTCCGGTCCCAATTCTCTGTGGAAAATTTGGCAATGAAGGTGGAATCCCATCCGCCCCCCACGTTATTCACCAAGATGTCCACCCCTCCGTACGCCCCCAGCGTCTCTGTGATCATGCGGTCGACATCCTCTTCCTTCGTGGCATCCGTCTGCAGGGCCATCCCGTTTCCCCCGCGGTCCAAGATCCCGGCAACGGCGCTTTGTGCGTCCTTCTCATTCAAGTCCGCCACCACGACGGTGGCCCCCTCGGCGGCAAGACGCAGGGCGATTGCCCTGCCGATCCCTTCGCCCCCGCCGGTGACGATGGCTACCTTGTCCTTGATATGCAGATCCATTTCTTCTCCTCTCCTATATCTCAAGCCCGGCCCGGTAACCCTCCGCGACCGCCTCCAGGGCCTTTCTCACGCCCGCAGCATCGCCGATGGTCAAGAGCCGGTCGACTTTCCCTTCCAGCTTCGATTGCAGTTCATTGCGGGGTTGCAGCCCCACGGCCGTCACTACCGTGTCAAAGGGCCCGATCGTCTCCCGCCTTCCACCGCGTTCGATGACCAGTCCGTCGTCCGACACCTCGATGACCGAGGCATGTACATATATCGTGACACCCTTTTCGGCAAGCTCTTTGAGGAGGAAGAGACGGACATGATCCTGTTCGTCCCGCGCCACGGCCGGGAGCATCTCCACGATCGTCACCCTTTTGCCATGATGCGCCAGGTGGTTTGCCGTCTCGGCGCCTATCATTCCCCCGCCGATGATGGCGACCCTTCGGCCGACAGCTGCCTTCCCCTCCAGGACATCGTGGGCGGTGACGGCATGTCCCTTGCCGGGCACATTGAGGGGCGCCGGCGTACTCCCCGTTGCGATCACGACGACGTCGGGCCTCTCCCGGCTTACGATCTCTTCAGTCAGCTCCGTGCCCAGATGAATGGAGACCCCGGTATCCGCGAGTTGTTTTTTCAGCCAGACGATAAAGGCGGCAATCTCTCCCTTGGCTGGCGGAAAGGCCGCCAGGTAGTATTGCCCACCCAGCCTGCCGCTCTTCTCGAAGAGGCGAACCTCATGCCCCCTTTTGGCGGCCACCATCGCAGCCTCCATCCCCGCGGGTCCCGCCCCGGCAATGAATACTCTTTTCTTCGTTTTCGTGGGGAGAATTCTCATCTCATCTTCCCGCCCCAGCGTCGGGTTGACCAGACAGGTCGCCGGCTGGTAGAGGGATATCATCCCCATGCAGCCCTGCATGCAGCCGATACAGAAATTGATCTCTTCACACCTGCCGACGGCGGCCTTGTTCGGAAGATCCGGATCGGCGAGAGATGCTCTCCCCATGGCCACCAGATCGGCCTTTCCGCTGGCGATAATCGCCTCCGCCAGGAGGGGGTCGGTGATCCTCCCCACGGTGACGACCGGAATGTCCACGACCTTTCTCACCTCCTGGGCGTAACCGGTAATCCACCCGTGACCGACGGCGGCCGGGGGTGCGATCGCGTATGCGCTCCCGTAGGTTCCGGCCGAGACATGGATGGCGTCGATCCCATCTTCCTCCAGCACCATAGCTATCGCCTTGGTTTCTTCGATCGTTCTCCCTCCCGGGACCAGCTCGTCCCCCGATATCCTGAACATCACGGGAAAATCACTCCCTACCTTCAATCTGATATTAGCCAGGATTTCCAGGGGGAAGCGGAGTCTGTTCATCAGAGCCCCGCCATATTCGTCGATCCTCTTGTTGGAATAGGAGGACATGAACTGGGCGATCAGGTATCCGTGGCCGCCGTGGACTTCGATCCCGTCAAACCCGGCCCTCTTCGCCCGCAGGGCGCAGTCGCCGAACTTCTCCACGATCTCCTTGATCTCAACGGCCGTCAGTTCATGGGGCATCTCCCGAATCGAGGGGCAGGGTATCGGGGAAGGCGCGACAGGCTGAGATCCGATCACTCGAGCACCGGTCTGGCGACCGGCATGATAGATCTGCGCGAATATGATTCCCCCGATATCGTGAATCCTCCGGGTCAGCTCCGCGTGTCCCTCTATCTGGCTGTCGTTCCACAGGCCCGGTATGTTGGGAAACCCCTTGCCTTTCGGGTCCACCGCGTAATCCTCGGTAATGATGAGACCCCAGCCTCCCCGGGCCCTTGCCTCATGGTAGGCGATGTACCGCTCCGTCGCCGTTCCATCGATGTTGCAATAGTTCATTACCATTGCCGGCACAACCAGCCGGTTGGGAATCTCGACCGTTCCGATCCTGATGGGAGAAAATATGTTGTCTAACATGCGGCCCCTCCCTTGTGCTTGGATACAAGATTTCTTTATTCTTCGGAAAGAGCGTGCCCCCCCTGGCCACTCGCCGGGGAGTTGTTACCCATCCCGGTGTCTTACGTAAATCAATTTCTCAGTCTCAAAACCCAGGGCTTCTGCCCTGCGTATCAAAGCGGATTGTACGGATTTGTCCAGGTGGGGTTCCCGGGCCAGAATCCATAAATAGGATCTGCTCGGGCCGCAGACCAGTGCATAGGAATAATCCGTTTCATCGAGGTCTATGATATTATACCCGCCATAAAAGGGGCCGAAGAAGGACACCTTTAACCTCCCGGTATGAGGATCGCTGACGAAGTAGGCCTTGCCGACGGCCTCTTTCCATTTATTCTTTTTGGGATCAAACCCCCTGTTTACGACGGTGATGCCGCCATCATCTCTCAGACTGTACTGGGCGGATACTCGTTCCAGTCCCCGCTCAAAGGAATGATCCAACCGGGCTATCTCATACCACGTTCCGACATAGCGCTCGATATCAAAGCCCTGAACAGGGACGATATTCTTCGGAATTCCTCCACAGCTGAGGAGGAGAAGCGGGACAAAAAACAAAAACCTTTTCATCATATGTCACCTCCTTTTCACAGTCAAAAGTTCCGAGAGACACGCGGCCCAGTTGAGCCTCTGGTTTGTCCCTCAGTAGAAGAACTCTTGTGTCGCGACGCAGCCGGAGGCGGTGAAGGAGACCCCTTCCGCCTCCAGAAGGGATCGTTTCATCTTCAGCCCCCCCTGATATCCTCCGAGCGTTCCGTCGGATCGAACGGCCCGGTGGCAGGGGATCATGATGGTGAAGGGATTGGTGGTCAGGGCGGTGCCGACCGCCCGTGCCGCTGCGCCGCTGCCGATATGCCGGGCGATCTTTTGGTACGTGCTCACGCGGCCCCGGGGAATGCCGTATTCGGCGCGCAGGACCCGCTCCTGAAACGGGGAGCACAGATCCATCCGGGCGATATCCAGAGAAAAACCAACTTCCTCTCCATTCAGGAACGCCATGATCCCGTCTGCGACGAGATCGATCTCGTCGCACGAAGAGGGGATGGAATCGGGGGAGAGGTCTTCGAGACGCCGTCGTGCCGTAACCCTGCCCTTGGAGATCAGGACGCGCAGGATTCCCGGTCTGCCTCGATGGACCGACCAGAGGACGGCCACCGGGCCGTACGGCGTTTCGCGGAGACAATAGGATTGCTGATCTGTGTGTGGTTTCTCCATAGGGCGACCCGGAATTACCTGTTCCCTGCTCAGAGATTTCTTTTTATCCCCGGCTACGCCAGCTGAGAGTTGACGAATTCCCAGTTGATCAGGTGCTTCATGAAGGCGTCGAGATAGTCGCCGCGCGCGTTCTGATAATCGAGGTAGTAGGCATGCTCCCAGACGTCCACCGTCAGGAGGGGCTTTATGCCGTGGGCGATGGGGGTATCGGCATTTGCCGTCTTCATGATCTCCAGCCCTCCGTCCTTCAGGACCAGCCAGGCCCAACCGCTGCCGAACTGTGTGAGACCGGCAGTCTTCATCTGTTCAGTGAAATTGGTATAGCTCCCGAACGAGGCGTCGATCTTCGCTGCGACGGCACCCGTGGGTGCGCCTCCGCCGCCGGGTTTCAAGGAGTGCCAGTAGAAGGTGTGGTTCCAGACCTGGGCCGCGTTGTTGAAGACCTCGGCCTTGTCGGGATCGCCCGCGGTCTTTGTGATGATCCCCTCCAGTGTCTCACCGGCCAGCCCGGTGTTCTCGATCAGCTTGTTCAGGTTGGTCACATACGCACTGTGGTGCTTCCCGTAATGAAACTCCAGTGTCTTCGAACTGATGTACGGTTCGAGGGCATCCTTTTTGTACGGAAGATCGGGCAGTGTAATAGCCATGCTGTTCTCCTTTTCCCCTGATGGTGATTCTTTCTCACCCGACTATCAAACCGCCGGGCAGGTCTCGGCAAGCAGCCTCATGCCGTTTGTGTAGAATATCTTATCATAGAAATCGTCCGAAAGATCAAGACCCAGAAGATAGTCTATCTCCCCCTCCCGGGGGAGTATCACATTGGGAAAATCCGATCCGTAGAGAATACGATCCTTGTGCCTCTCCAGGTATTCCGGCCCGAGATTGAAGGTGAAGGGCATGCCGGGCCAGAAGCTGTAGGCGGTATCGAGATAGATGCCAGGGTGGTCATCCAGGAGTTCCATAAATTGTCTGAATTCGAGTCCCCCCATGTGCGGGACGTTGACCGGGAGATCCGGAAAGCGGTCGAGGACCTTTCTGAAATGGGTAAGCCCCACAAACTCGTTTCCTTGGGGACCGTTGCCCACATGGAGGAGCAGACGTTTTCTCCTTTTGATGATCATCTCGTACAGGGGGAAGAGACGTCTGTCGTGGGGGTACAACCTCTGTACTTGAAAATGCATCTTGATCCCGACGACGCGGGGGTGGGCTATCATCTCCTCGGCATACTCGAGGGCGTTGCCGTCATCGGGATGATAGGCCGCGAAGCAGTACAGGTCGGGGAACTGTTCGAGAAGGTTGATGTTCCACTCGTTCATCGGCTCCGCGACCCCTTTTTTGTGTGCGTAATTGGAAAAGACGATGGGGGAGACACCGCGCTCGTTCAGATATTCGATACACTGTCCGCTGTAAAACTTGTGCAGCACATCCATCCCCGCCGCGGCGAAAAAGCTCCAGATGGCATCAAAGCCTTTGTCAGGGAAGAGATGAACGTGAAAATCGACAATCGGTGAAGGATTCGGTTTCATTGACTTTTTTGTCCTTCCATCGTGAGGGTGATGTTCATGATTATTCTCATTATCACATTACGGTTGCTTTTGTGAGGATCAAATCTTATATGGTATTGGATATTTGAAGGAACGCGTTGCCTTTGGGGAGATGATATCAACAACGAAAAAATAAAAAAAGGATAAAATATGAGACTGACCGAACCGAGAATACCACCGCTTGCGGTTTCTGAGATGAGCGAGGAACAGCGGGAAATCGTCAATCGAGCCGGCGGGGATCAACCCCTTAACATCTTCCTTACCCTGGGTCGTTACCCAAAACTGCTGAAACGCTGGACGGTTTTTGGCTCGCATGTTCTTAATAAATCCGCCCTTCCGGACCGGGAACGGGAACTGGCAATTCTGCGGATCGGGCATCTCTGCCGGTCCGGCTACGAGTGGTCTCAACATGCGCGGATCGGGAAGGACATTGGACTGTCGGGTGAGGAGATCGAGAGGATCAAGGAGGGTCCGGAGGTCCCCGGCTGGTCGAGGGCGGATCGTGCCGTACTCCGGGCCACCGACGAGCTCCACGCGGACGCGTTTATTTCAGACGCCACATGGAACGAACTGAAGCGAACCTACGGGGATGAGCAGTTGATCGACCTGATTTTTGCCGTTGGAAACTACACACTCGTATCCATGGCGCTCAACACCCTGGGTGTTCAACTGGAAGGCGGATAGAGACAGAGGGTCAGGCGCGGATTTGATCCCTCCGCCTTACAGAATGTATGCCGCGGCGGTCTTCGCTCGATTTAGTCTCCTGACTGCTCTGTCGGGGGGACGTCTTCACCCGCAAAGAGATTTGGATTGACCGCCCGTTCCAGGTCTTCCCAGAACTTTTTTCGCTTCGGCGACCCCACCTGCTCCTTTGTTGGAAATTCGAGGAAAGGGACGGTGACTTCATCCCCGGCCAGCTCTTCCGAGAGGATCTCCGCCATGATGCCCATCAGCACGGGTTCATCGGCATCGGCAGTTTCAATGGGATTAGGCGACTCGGTCATGTATTTGTTCACCTTGTGCTTTCCCCAGTGGATGCCGCAGGTGGGGCTGTTTTCAAGACCGATAAAGCAGGTAAGGCGATACTTGTTTTCAATAAATTCACGCACCATCAACATGGGTATCTGGAGTAATTCCTTGCAGTGCTGACGAAAAAAAATGTTATCGTATTGCTGACGGCCCTGCGGATTCCGCATCAGCCCGATTGCCGTTGTCTCCGGGCAGGGGTATTGAATCACACCAACCCTTTGCTGCATAAGATAATTCATCAATTCGTGAGACAGCGGAAAGTTCTGACCCAGGAGGTGGACCCTGCAGTAGGGATTCACCAGACACTGGGCTATCAAAATTATTTTTCGGTCTTTTTTGGACATCTGTCAGTCCTCCCTTACAGGTTTTGAATGGTGGCGATATACCTATCGACGTTAAATTTGTGACGGGATGCATTATAACTCATATAACGAAGTTTGCCGAACACTGAACGCTGAAACCATGCACGGTCATGAACACCACCGATTGCCCAGGCGCACCCGGTATACCCGCTGGGATCACGACCGTCGAGCTCGTACCGGTCATTCAGGAGGATGGCCCGGCTCAGGGCCTCTTCAGGGGTTTCGCTCCACTCAAAGATTTTCTTTGCCCAGTACATCCTCATATAGCCGTGCATCTTGCCTGCTGTAACCATTTCCATTTGGGCGGCATTCCACAGCGGGTCGTGCGTGCTGGCCGATTCAAGTTCTTTCGACGAATAGAGATACGGCCGTTTGTCCCGTCCATGTTCCTTCAATGTTCGGCGTGCCCATTCCGGAAACGCCGCCGCCGAATCATAGGCGGGGTTATAAAAGCAAAAATTGTCCGAGAGCTCCCGGCGAACAATCAGCTCTTCAAGAAAGGCCTCCCGTGACTTCGTCGCCTCGAGTTCGCGGATTTCCAGGGCGACTCGCTGGGCTGAAATCTGTCCGAAATGAAGATACGGCGAAAGATTTGACTGGCCGTCTATTTCAGGTTTGTTTCGTTTTTCTTCATAGAACGGCAGCTTCTTTTTGATAAACCTTTTAAGGGACTTGTTCGCGGTCTCTTCTCCGGGCGTTATCCACGTCACGGGGGCCACTGAACGATCGATGGTTAATGTATTTATCACGGTCTTCCAATCAATCTCCGGTATGTCCCTCCCCCACGGGATCGGATGATTCGCGAGCCGGGGAAACCGGTCAAGAAATTCTTCCAACTTTCCTGATATGCGGGGCCGGAAGGTGCGTGCCGCGAATTCCTGTTTTACTGATGCATGCCAGCAGGGGACAATATTGTGCGCATCAACCTCATAGAAGGGAATAGAAATCACGCGCGCCACGTCTTCCTTCCACTGCCGTTTGATCCTCAGGGGATCAAAATCCGTTATCAGGAAAGCGACACCGAACTGTGCCACGAAACGGAGAATTTCTTCACCTGGTTTGCCGTACAGGAGATAGAAGGGGATACCCTTGTTTCGCAAGGCCTCGCTCACCCCTCTAAGCCCTTCAAACATGAAGCTGTACTGCCGGAGGGTGGCGTTAAGAAAATCGTGCGCCAGGCTGAAGGCAACAACCAGGGGCTCTTTTCTCTCTAGGGCTACTCTCTGCGCGTGGATGAGCGCCCAGTTGTCACGCGCCCGCTGGTCACGGCTCATCCAGTACAGCACGGGTCCGGGTCTGGAAGCGCCCTTTTTCAATACTCTTATCCGTTGTGTATTCATCGTCCTACTCATGTCCTGACGCGGTAACAAATCGCGGGTCACCCGATGCGGCGGCGACGGCCTTCAGGGCACTGGCTTCATTCAGGCCTGCATCACACCCGTGCCTCCTGCCTCAGGAACCGAGAGCCGCCGCAAGTGATGATTGCGTTTTGATCTCTCTATACCAGTATCGATAACCCTCACTGCCGGGATGGAGGAAATCGCGGGCATAAAATCGCTCGGGATCTGCGGCGAACTGGTCGGCACCCTTCTCTCTGGAAAGATCGACATATTGGACACCGCGCTCTGCCGCCGCGTCCATGAATAATCGGCGCACCTTCTTCGCGCGCCAGGTATAGATCCAGCTAAGGGGTGGAAAAAAGGCTGGAGCGAGGCCGATATTTCCGTTGCTGAGGAAAATAACGTGCCCCCCCTTCTTTTGGGCGCTTTCGAGCAGTGCCTCGGCAGATTCGCGAATACGTTCGAGTGGCGAAAAGTAGAGGATGTCGTTCGCTCCGGCCTGTATGAGAATAACATCAAATGTCCGTTCCCCTGTCCCCTGGAGCTGCTCGTACACATCCCGGACCATGGCGCCGTTTCGGGACAGGTTGATGATATTCACATTCGTAAATTCCTCGGCTATTCTTCCCGCAATCGACTCCTGAAGTCTGGTTGCCCCGGTACCCACGGCGGTGCTGTCGCCGACGATCAGAAGGGATTTTGCGGCGCCCGGGCGTTGTGCCTCGTAGGGTGTGCTCTCGGCCGCTATGTTCCGTCCTCTATAGATACGCACACCCAGGGTCGATACCTCGATAATGCCCAGGAAAACGATAAAGAGGACCAGCGTGAGGACCACGTATTTCATGGTTTGTTCACTCCCCTGCTTGAGCGGCAGTCGCGGAATCTTTTAGAACTGTTTCCTGATCCACCGGATGACCGAGCCCATGACGGGGACTTTCTCGTAGATGATGCTCGTGTCCCAGTAATCCTGGTGGAAACTGATCATACCGTCTTTGTCGAACCGGATATGAGACATTCCGACCGTTGTAATGGGAGCATCCTTCCAGCGCTTTGTGGTCAAATGCATGACCCATCGAAAATAATAATTGCCTTCGTTGACGGCAACATCCTGTATGTCAAAGGTACACTCGTGAACCGTTTCTGCGCTCTTCAGGAAATAGGCCTCGAGGTTGTCCAGCCCCTGCACCTCACGGTACCCGTCACGGAAATATGCGTCATCCGCGTATATATTTCGGACATTCTTCCTGACGGTTTCCAGAGAAAAGACCCGGTAAAAGGAGGTGAATCTCTCAATGGCTTCCTGTTCTTTTTCCGACCCCGGTTGCAGAAGTCCCGTTTTTTGCGGGTCTGTGTTGTTCAGCGCCCGATGGTAATTCGTCATTTCGTTTACCTCCTTATCTGGCTGTGTTGCACATGCGGATATGACAAGCAGGGCACAACTGATTAATAACAGCGCATAGCGTGAATACGACATGTCCTTACTCCTCTGGAGCTGTCAGGGCGGTGTACTGAGCCCTGATCTGTTCCATCCGTTTGCGATTGACACCCAGGTCATAGTAACCGACAGGGGATGCCGATCGCAGGTGAATCGTTTTTGATTCTTCATCGAAGTAGAATTCCACATCGTCAACGAACCGAAACAGTGCGGAGACAAATTCGGCACGAATGTAATTATCCGTCTGTATAACAATCTTTGTACGTTTCATGGACTGAATAACGGTGAGAATGGCTTCCCGGGCTTCCTCAATCGGTCCGTCATAATGAAGTGGCTCGATATAATGTTTTTCGTCTGTGCTCTGCGACGATACGCAATTGGGAGATTGCGGGCAGGGGACCAGCTTTCCGTTTGTGACCCCGAGACCGGCCGGGCGACCGGAACAGCTGAAGAGCCCGATGGTGATAATAAGGGAAAGCACGAGTCCTCGTGGCATCATGCTACATCTCCTTCAGTCTTTCAGGCAATTGATGGACCTTGTCTTGTTCATGGTATGGTACTCGCGAGCATTCTTTTTTCTCACCGTGTTTTTCTTTTCCCCTCTATCCGGGTCTGTTCATGACAATCTGCATGTTTCCCAGAGCCCGGGCGGCGAACCCGGCTTCGCAGCAGGCGAAGTAGTATATCCATTTCCGCTGGAATTTTCTGTCAAACCCCATATGAGAAATCGTATCGATGTTTACCAAAAACCGCCTGCGCCATTCCCGCAGGGTGAGGGCATAGTCGAGCCCGATACTCTCCATTTGATCGATGGTGAGGGATGAATGTTTCGTCACGGCTCTCCTGATCGCGGTCACTGAAGGGAGGTGACCCCCGGGAAAGATATGTTTTTGAATCCAGTCCGTTCCTTTCCGGTACGCATCGTAATGCCCATCGGGAATGGTTATGGTCTGAAGGGCGATAACCCCTCCTTTCTTAAGGAGATTGTCGCAGTGTCTGAAGAAAGCCCCAAGATATCGGTGTCCCACGGCCTCCAGCATTTCGATGGAAACGATCTTATCAAAGATCCCCTCCATTGCGCGGTAATCACGGAGCAGAATAGTTATGCGCTCTTCCATCCCCGCCCTGCGGACCAGTTCACGGGCATACTCATACTGGGCCATCGAGACGGTGATGCCCGTAACTTTGCACCCCGTTTGTCTGACCGCCTCCATGGCAAATCCTCCCCAACCGCACCCGATCTCCAGGACATGATCGTCTTTCGTAATGCGGGCCTTGCGAATGATGGAATCCAGTTTGTTTTTCTGCGCGTCTTCAAGGGTGTCTTCAGGGGACATGAAAAGACCGCAGGAGTAAGTCATGCTTGAATCGAGGAAGGTCTTGAAAAAGTCGTTGCTGAGATCGTAATGGCGGTGGATATTGCGCCTCGATCCGATCAACGTGTTTTCACGAGCCAGATGAAGAATGCGATCCCTGAGCTGCGTATAGGCGGTGGTTACAAAGTTTCCGTCCGCTATGGTATCCCTGTTTTCAATAAAGACTCTCACCAGGTCTGCCGGATTTGAGCTGTCCCACTCCCCTTCCATATAGGATTCGCCGAGCCCGATATCGCCTCCCAGGAGCACCCGGGAGAAAAAGCGGTAATCGTTGACCGTCATATCGGCACGACTCTGTGATGTCTCATCGCCAAAAATCTCGATCTCACCGCGGGGCAGCGTCATCCGGAGATATCCTCGTTTCATCCGCCCCAGGAGTTGCAGGATGTATTTCATGCATCGTCTCTGCAAGAGGGTGGGGGGATTCTTTCTGATTGTCATCATATTGATGGGGATCGGCTTTGGATGATAGGAAAGCTTTCTGAGAAATGAGAGCTTTGCCGCCTCCCAGTAAATTCTCGGTATCGTGAGATGAGGAATCAGAGGATGTGTGAAGAGTAACTTTGAGTGATTGGATGCAGTCAGAGGCACCGGATCACCAGACAGTTCTGCGTAGAACGCCAGATCGTTATCCCGGTAAAGGTTGATTCGGATCTTCAGCTCTTTGCGGATATCGCCGAAGAGGAATTCATACGTGCCTGTCATGTCGTTGAAGGGGGAAACGTGGAATTCCTTCGGGGCGGTGAAGCGGAGCGGGAAACCGGCGTCAGTATCATTCGCTCTCCGGGGTATGTAGACATGGCGCTCCCCGAAGGTGTTGCCGACCTCGACGACAGTACAGACGAGGGTGTCCTCCCTGGAAAAGCAGTAGTAAAAACTGACGGGGTTGAACACATAGTTGAAGTAACGGGCTGATGTGATGCACATGATGGTGGAGACCTCGTCGGCATACCCTTCGGGTTCAAGAAAGCGCAGGAGTTTCCGCTTGATTGTGCCGGGTCCGTCATCGAGGTAATCCTCGTCATAGATGGATGCGAGGCGGAAACGGTTATATCCGAAAAGGGGGAGCGAACGATCCAGTTCTTCCAGTTCGGCAAGATCAAAACAGTAGACATAGAGCGGATAGCGCAGGCGATGTGTCACCGGTTTCAGTCGCTCATGTTCAACGAATCCTGTAAAAATGCACGATTTCATAGGTCGATACCAAACTGTTCCGCCATCTTGACGGCGGACCTGACGGCGTCCTCATGAAAGCCATAGCCGAAGTAGCTTCCGCAGAAAGAGGTATTGTTCTGCCCGTTGAGTACGGGCAGGTCTTGCTGTGTTTTCAAGGCATCAAATGTAAACATGGGATGGGTGTATTCGATCTCCCGGATGATGTATTCCCCGGGGATGGGCTTAACCGGATTCAGTGTAACGCAATAGTTGTTTTCTGTTTTGAGACTCTGTAAGCGGTTCATGTGATAGGTCACGGTAACCGGTGATTCCGATTCGACGTCTCGTTCTCTCACATAATTCCACGATGCCCAGGCACGGCGATTTGGAGGCAGTAAAGAAATATCCGTATGGAGGACCGTATGGTTGTTGGCATACTGCCAGGGTGAAAGAAGACGAGTTTCATCCGGCGATGGATCTGCCAGCATCCGGTACGCCTCGTTTGCATGGGCGGCGATAACGACACGGTCATACGGTTCCTCCCTGCCATCCTCAAGCCTCACAACGGGGCCGGACTCTCCTCGCCGCACCGATGTAACCCCATGGTTTGTAAGGGCTCGCCCCGTGAAGGTATGGAGAAAGGCCTTGACGTAGGCATGGCTGCCCCCTTTGACAACGTACCACTGCGGCTGATCGGTGAGGGTTAAAAGCCCATGGTTTTCAAAAAAACGGAAAAATGCTTCAGCGGGGAAATCCATCATTTTGACATCGGGTGTTGACCAGATCGCTGCTGCCATGGGGATAAGATATGCTTCGATCAGTTTCTGACTGAACCCTTCACGATCGAGATACTCGCCGAGACGAAGGCCTTTCAGGTTCCCCTGTTGGAGCTGTTGTCGAGTTTTCGAATTGAGGCGCGTGATTCCTAGGAGCATGTGCCAGAATGACGGTCTCAGCAGGTTGAGACGCTGGGCAAAGATGGTATTAAAATTGCTGCTGGCATACTGCAGACCGGTCTGTCGGCAATTGTAACTGAAGGACATCTCGGTCTTCATGATGGGCACCTGAAGTTGGGAGAGAAACCTGCTGAACAGGGGATAGGTACGATCATTCAATACAATAAAACCAGTGTCCACAGGTGTCCCACCGTCGGGCCCCTCTTCGAGGACAATGGTATGGGTGTGTCCACCGACATAGTCGTTCTTTTCATACAGGGTCACGGCATGTCTGCGCTGAAGCAGATATGAGGCAGTTATTCCTGCCACCCCGCCCCCTATGACGGCAATCTTCAATCCTGATTCGGTGACCATGGCTTCGCACCATCCACAAGTAAATCAGAGCGGTGAAATGTGCTGATAGTCTTGTATGACTGAAAACACAGACTTCGTTTCCGGTCAAAGACTCATAATGAGATTTTTTTAGAGGGTCGAGTGTGAAAAAAATCGAGTTGAACTGGTAAAGGAAAGGTATCGTAACCGCTATGATGAAAAACCCAGCAATTTGAATTGTATCAGAAAAATAATATTGGGACAAAGCATTCTTTTTAATGGATCAGATTACAGGCCCAACAATTGTTAGAAGGAGCTATCTTCGATCCCGGCGATCAGGTGATCGGTGATGACGGCCAGGAGGCAGACGGTGAGCGCGCCTTCGAGGACGAAGGCCGGATTCTGTCTGACGAGTCCCGAGATGATGGGCACCCCGAGTCCGCCCGCCCCGACAATGGCCCCCAGTGTCGCTGTTCCGATATTCATCACGACAGATATTCTGATCCCGGCCATGATCACCTTCATTGCAAGGGGAATCTCTACCTTGAACAGGATCTGAAGGGGTGTCATCCCCATGCCGAAGGCCGCTTCGATCAATGGGGCCGGTACCGCCTCTATACCCGATATGGTGTTGCGGACGACGGGGAGGATGCTGTACAGAAAAAGGGCCGCGATGGTGGGTTTGAACCCGAATCCGATAAAGGGGACGGCAAGCGCCAGGATCGCCACTGGGGGAAAGGTCTGCGCCAGCGAGGTCAGGTCGTTGACCGTCTGCAGATACACTCTGCCGGAACGTCGTGTCACGAAGATGCCGGCCACTATCCCCATAATCACGGCGAGCGCGCTTGAAATAAAGACGAGCAGCAGGTGTTCGCCGACGAGATCGATCAGCGTCGCGCGCGGGTAGATCCACTCGGTCTCTTCCGGGAAGATGGCCTGGAGAAAAAGATTCCAGGGATGCATGTCGAAAATGAGGTAGATAAATACCCCGGCAAGGAGGATTGTCCCCACTGATCTGCGGAGAAACGGTTTTATGTGAGTTATCAACATTCGAGTGCGGCCTCCTCGGTCACTTTTTCGATTTCCAGTATGCTGATCTCGCCCACGAGCCGTGAATCATCATCGATAACGGGAATTATTTTGACCCCCTCGCCGAGCATCCTCGATAAGACCTCTCTCAGTGTCGCGCTGTCCCTGACGATTATGGCTGGACAATTGGCTTCCATCACATCCTCCTCCCGGCTGAAGGGTGTGTGAACATGACGGGAATCGACGGGGCCGATCAGCCGTTCATCTTTATCCAGGAGCCAGAAGAATCGAGTTTTGCCCTCCTTTCTTGTGTTCGCGAGAAAGGCGTCAACGTCATCGCTTACCTTCACGACGACAGGCTTTTTCATGAATTCGGAGACGGGGAAACGGGAGAGGCGTTTCAGGGCCCTGTCCGCGCCGACAAAATCGCTTACGAATCTGTTTTGAGGGTGGGCAAGGATCTCTTCGGGTGTGTCGTACTGCACGATCTTCCCCTCTCTCATCAGGGCGATCCGGTCGCCGAGACGGATCGCTTCGTCGAGGTCGTGGG
>Ga0208905_1000560_pt1 | contig 18811 bp, 25 predicted proteins | sample AntAceMetag02UKS_FD_184776 | JGI IMG/M metagenome (GOLD analysis project Ga0208905, IMG submission 184776) | Saline lake microbial communities from Ace Lake, Antarctica - Antarctic Ace Lake Metagenome 02UKS (SPAdes) (version 2) | ecosystem: Environmental > Aquatic > Non-marine Saline and... | reverse complement strand
CAAACCACAAAGCATCAGTATCTGATGGAGCTGTACCTGATCTTACTACCAACCCATGATTAGCAGCTAGATCACTCTGATCAATATCTGCTATTGTTGCACTATCCACAAGAGTATTTAGCTTATCATTAGTAAGCTCCTCGTTAGATGTAAAACTATATCCTTTTGTTAAATCTGCCATTATAAACCTCCATCAGTTTCAAATTTTTCTACGCCTACTATAAACATCCTCTCAAATATTGATAAAGGATAAGAATCTGCAGCGTCCTGTACTATTCTATATTGTATGTTGTACCAATGTTCCATCTCATCAAGTGAGAATTTTTTAAGTGTTACGTTTCTATTCAATAGCTCAAATGGTAGACTTTCAGGAAGAGATGGATTCTCTACATTCATATCCATATCTCCAAGATCTACATATCCTGACTCGTCAACCTGAGCATATACATTGATAATACTATCAGCATCAGCTCCAGTTCTTATAACAAGAGACTTACCATACTTTGTATTACCTTCTAGGTTCATCTCTGTACCGTTCTCTATTCTTCCTACTTCTTCGTATTCTATTCCTGATCCGTCATCATCATTACCTGAGAACATCTGGTATATTTGTGCTACTGAAGAGTCAGCAAAAAACAATTTTATTTGGCTATCTACAGGGAACTTTACAAAATTATTACTCCATGCTGTACTATGATCCGTAGACCATACAGACCACCCATTCAATGCGGGATCTTTATTAAGAAAGTATACAAACATATAATTACATACTAAACTGTCATCATAAGGTATAGTAAATATCACTCTGTTTTTATAGGATGTAGCTCTGATCAAACTTTTATACGTCCAGTTAATACCATCCATCCATGTTTTTTCTATAGGCTGAGATATGGGTATCTGAACGCTATAGGATTTATCCTGTTCATTTCTTCTAATAGATCTGATACCATCATTACTCATAAATAGAATATCATCTCCTACTTTAACAGCACCTTCTTTTGATACACATCCTGTTGTAGTATCTACAGGTATAAGGTCCCACTGTGTAAGAGGTGTTGCGTTACCTGATGTATACAAAAGCCATGTACTATTTTCTTTAAATATAAATAATTCATTTTCTTTAAACGCTACAAGATTAGTTATGTCATCATTATCTCCTACACTAACTCTAAAGAAATTAGCATCACGTGCGAATGTTTGTGTACCTACATCTGAAAAATATACTAGTCCAGATTTAGCTATAAACCAACGATCTTTAAAATACGTTCCTACAACTCCCTTAGGAGGGCTTGTATTAGCATCAGCTAGATCAACAGTACTCCAAGCTGGTCCAACACTGTGTACATTATCTGTACCATTAAGGATAAGAGCAAGATCATTACCTACTATTATCTTTGTATATAATCCATCTGTAAAACCTGCGTCATCAACAGCACTCCAGTTACCGGTACCAGTCCAATGTCTAAGGTTCTCTCCCTCTATAGCAATAATACTATCTGTTCCACCTGCTGGATTAAACCTGGCCATACCCTCAAACTTATCTGTAGTAGGCTCATTACCTGCTGTATCAAACCCATCTCTCTTCTTAGTCCTTCCTAATTCTACAAGGTCAGCATTGATTAGAGATTCTACTTCACTAGGACCTATAAGTGCAGGATGGTTTGTGCTATTCATCCCTGTTACTAAGTTCCTTCGTATTGGTGTATATTGCTCTGGCATTGTTTATCTCCCTAATATTGGTATATCTGACTCTATAGCGTTTATAACAGGATAAGTATCATTACTCATCTCATCATTGACATCTCTGTCTGTTATTAAAGATGCAAGTATCCTGTCTCCCTCTACTGTTTCGGATTGCATCTGTACTGTGTTTCCTCTTGTAGCATGTATAGAAGCTGCTCCATAATGAACCAGTGCTGCACCTGCTGGAAACATAGGACAATCCTCATCGTAATCTAATGCTTTAAATATCTTCTTTCCTGATACATATGCTGTGTAAGCAATGTCAGGCGGGGATTGTAAGTGGATCAAAGGATATATAGTAGAGTATTGTCTAGCTGGTATGTAGCATAAGGTTGTTGAACTCTCTGTATCGTATACTTGGATCCATCCTTCTGTTAATGCTGATTTATATATTCTAAGTTTTGAAGCACTATCATATGTTACTGTTCCTGCTACCGGTGTGGTACCATTAAGAGATATCTGCTCTGTAGCCTCTGTGCCGGCCGTAGCGGCCAAAGTACCATAAAGCCTTACTGTCTGTGTAGTATCTGATGTAGAGCCTCCTACGATCGTTATAGCACTGTCTGCGGGGATGTCTGTAGATAGTGAGGTCCACCCTGCTGTCGTATATGCAATAGGTAGGTTATTAGTTTCTATTGAATCTATATATTTTTGTGAATAGATATAAGGAGAAGCTGATGTTAATACAACATCATTAGTCCTTTCTGTTATGCTAAAGATAGTACCTATGCCTTCCGGTAGACGTTGCTCTATGGCTCCAGATGTTAGAGTAATAGATTCGTTTATAATAGTAATATCTTTCCAGTTGTAAAGATTCCATAATTCCTGGTACTTTCTGTTGATAGCTTCACCTATCTTTGTTAATACAGAAGATGATGTATCTCCTACTAATCTTCCTGCTTCGCTTTTTATTATGCTAAAAGGTTTCATATTTATCTCCTATTAAAAATGTCCGTATGCTGTTGTGGCTGCTGGTCCTTGCTCATACTTACCATTCCTATACGCCTGTGTATTCAATTCATAAGTATAGTCATCATCATACTCTACAAATTCAGCGTGAGCTGTTGTTGTTAAAAAAACAATACAACATATAAGTAGTAATTTAGTCTTGATCATATAATATCACCAATGTCGCCTTTTGGGCAGTTGCTATACTATCTACGTTAATTACGATTTGATTAGTTGCTGTCATTGTTACATCAGACCAATCTGTTATATCTGTATCTGATGCTGAAACAGCACCGGATACTGCAGGCTCTTTGGTATCGCATATTGAGTCTCCATTATCAGGGATAGTTCCTAATGCATCTACCCATATGTCAAACTGTATACTTCCACTCTGATCTAAAACTATATAGTATGATTTAAGAGTACATCCATAAGGGATAACTCCATACCATTTACTGTTAGCTACAATTGCGGATCCTCCGCCATCAAATGTTATTGACATGAATCCGGGTATTTCTCCGGATGAATAAACTGCATCACCATCTTCTGTTAAAGGCATCTGTACATCGAAGCCGAGAATGAAAGCATCTTCTCTTGTAAGCTCAAAGTAATCTGTGTCGTCATTCAATCTCCAATTTATATATTTGTCAGAAGTATCAGCTGTTATATAACCAAACTGACTAAAATTTCTATTCCTTCCACTATCTAATCCCCAATCATAAAAAAGAGTTACATCACCATTCGCATTATAAGCTAGGTTTATATCACCCCATCCCTGTTGAAAGTACATTGTAGAACCAGATGTAAAGTATAAGGTGTTACTTGAATATAAGTAAGCTTCTGCATAGGAGGTTATTAAAAATTCCAGAGTCTGATCACCTTCTGCAGCTTTTCTATGCATGATAAAAGATTTTCCATTAGCATCATCTGCAACGTCAACATCTTCAAATAAAGTAATATCACCATCTGCATCAGGATTAAGTTTAAGGGCATTGGCATTAATTTTAATTATGCCGTCAACACTTCCATCAATGTATAAATCAGCATCAAGAAATTGTAATTCAGCAAGGGAAGTAATAGATACATCATTTGCATCAGCACCTAATGCTAATGTTTCTGCAAGTGTTCCTGCTCCGCCTGCTCCAACTTCTACGAAAGCTGCACCATTCTTAGATAGATATAATTTATTATCTGTACGATTATGATAGAGCTTGGCCATACCTGTACCAGATAATGCTGGTGCTGATACTAAACCTATAAACTCTAACGTATTAACTTGTGGAGATTCATAACCTCCTATAGTACTTTCATCAGCCCATGCACCAGTAGATAATAGTAGCATGAGTAAACATATCATTGTCTTCTTCATATTTACGCTCCAAAGTCTGCTAATGTTTTTCTGAGGTTGTTGTCATGAATTTCTTTTGTCATACGTAGCTTTGCTATCTTTAAGCTGGTTTCTTTAACTGCTATATCTTCTTGTTGTTTCTTAATACCTGCTTTAAGAAGACCTACGATACGATCCCTTTCATCCACTTCTGTCTTACGTACTATCCAAGCATCCTTAGCTTCTTTAGCATCTGATAATTCCTTATCCAATTTGATCTTATTAGAGTCCATATCTTTCTGTAGGCTGGCAACAGAATCAAACTTAACTAACAAGCTTTTTTCTAAAGATTTAATATCTTCTTTAGCTGCATTAACTTCTATCTCTCTTAGCTCTACTGATGACTTTTTACTAACAACAATACCATTAAGGTCATTAAGTTGTTTTGTCTTTGTTGCTATTTCTTTTTCCTTAGCATCAAGGTCTTTCATCTTACCTAGAATATCTGATCTCTTAGCTTCTAATTCTGCTATCTCCGCGTTAATCTTTTTCATAGTTTCTCCTTAAGCTCTTACAGCTGTTATTTTTCCGCTAACTGTTCCTGTACTATTGGCATCTGTACACGCTATTATTATTTCGTCACCTGAGTTATAAACTTTATCAGAATTAAAATAGAAATCTTTCTGTGCTACTAAGGTTCCCGTTTTAAGAACTGCGTCCTTATCAGATCCTAAAGCATCATCAAGCGTAATTGTTACAGTTTCTGTAATGTTCTCGCTGACTTTTAATGTTACTGATAGATTTTTAAAACTTACTCCGAAACTCGTTGTGAATGATAACGCTGCTACTGAAAGGTCCTGTTCAAATGGCATTTCAATAATGTATGCACCCATGGATTCTTTAGACATTATAATATCTCCCTTATTTCTTGTGGTAATTTATATTGTACTGTCTCCCTTGACATTACTTGGGAAACATCATTAGGATTCTTTTGATCCCAGTAGTTTTTATCTTTCCATTCCATAGTTTCTTTATCAAAAGTATATCCCATATGATGAAGAATTATATCATCACAGAATACACCCTTATCAATTCCTCTTAAACATCGGCCCTGCCAAAACTCCGCTTTCTTAGGGTTTACAACTACGATAGGTTTATGTTCTCTAAAGCTGTAAACACTATTATACTCTATATCTACGTAGTCTGCAACCTTTATATATGCACCGCTAGCTTTCTTACGTTCCATCCTACTTATTAACTCTTCCTGATCAGCTCTTGTTATGAACTCATCAGCGTCAACAGTAAATAAATAGTCACAATCATTAAATATATTGCAGCCTTGATGTCTTGCTTCCTCTTCTTTAATATTAGTAAAGTCAAATTCGATAGCTTCTATACGATCCCAATGGTTAAAACAGCGTATGACAGCATCAAGATACTTAGTGAGTTTCTTGTGATACGGTATAAAAACTCCCACTTTTAAAACTGATGACATGCATATCCTTTTATTGGAGTCGTCCATGTACTCCCGTACATAAGCTCTAACAGTTCTTTAGACTCTACAGGTATATTACATAGTATACTCCCAAACTTGATTTTTGTCAAGTTGTCGAAGAATCTTTTAGGATATGTAATGTTAGGCTGACAAACGTCATAACTATAATAATCACCATCATCATGGAATACCCAAGCCTCTATCTTCTGCCTATCCTTTATATATACCTCGTCTCTCTCTACCATACCGTCTTCTTTCTCCGGTACCCAGAAGCCTCTATCTCTCATAGCATCATTGGCTAGCTTGATCTTATTCCTGTCCTTCTGGAATACTACTATGTCTATATCATCATCACCTGGTATAGGACCTCCGTCTCTTACAGCACCTAGTAAAGAACCAAATATAAGAAACCAAGTAATACCTCTTATCCCATATTCATAGTCAAGTTCTTCTAAACAGGCGATAGCTTTCTCTTCATCTATCTTATGATCCCATCCTTTCTCCCAAGGTAGTTCATTCGTCACTGAAGATCACCCCCCTTAAAGTCAATAATTGTACTTTAGTTATGTCGCAAAATGATTTAACAACTACTAACATGAAATCAAATGTATCTTTATTATGTCTAACATTAGTATAAAGATCATCCTTATCTAACATAATCATATTAGTATTAGCACCTTCTACTATCTGGCTTAAGTTGCTTACACCTTCCTTTGTCTCTATCTTAGGTATAAGAGTGATAGCATCATTTAGCTTTTCTCTTATCTTCTTCATAGATTCCAAGTCTTCTGCGTTACTTACACCAAAACATTCTACTATACTGTTGCTGTTAGCTATATCTATAGCTTCATCTAATGTCAATGTAGGTACAGGAGGCTTAAATCTTCCTGTTGGATAGTCCAGGAATATAGAGTGTTCTGATGCGTCGATTATATCTTGCAACTCTACCTTATCCTTTATCCAGGCTATATTAACCCGTATTACTGCGTTATGAGGTACCTCCATACCACAGCTTGTAACATGATTTGAAATGATTAACATTCTTTTATCCTCCTTACTATATCTGTTGTAGAGAACTCCTTGCTATAAGGTAACTTAACAAGCTCTCCTCCTGCTGTTGCTATTGCTTCTGCTCCTGGTATATATTCCCAATCATCACCCTTAGCTAATACGGCCGGTGCATGATATCTTATATTCTCTGTAGGATCGTATGTCTCTTGTATTACAACCTCATCAACCATTATAAAATTAGCTATGATCTCCATTCTATCTTTAAGTGATTGTACAGGCCTACCTTTTCCTTTAAGCTCTTCTACTGCTTTATCTCCTACTATTCCTACAATAAGATAATCTCCTAGATTCTTAGCTCTCTGTAGGATCCTTGTATGCCCCGGGTGAATCAGATCGAATACTCCATATGTATATATTTTAACCATAGTATCTCCTTAGACTGTAGTACAGTTCATTTATTTCTTCATTTAATATATTAGGTGATGACGGTAGCCACATACCTGTAGATGAAAACTCCTCTGTTACAGGTAGACTTATATCATCATTGTAGCATTTCTGCTTGTATATAGGCGGATACATCTTACGAGTCTGTACGCCCCTATGCTTTAAGAACTCTATTAAGTCATCTCTATCTTCTACATAAATATCTATCATCCATGGTAGTGTAAAAGTAGTTTTTGTTTTTACTAACTTTATATTAGTTATAGATCTGAACTTCTTTATAAAGTTATTGTAAACTGCTTTCTTCTTCTTTATACGTTTCTTTATCTCCTTCATCTGCTCTATACCTACTGTTGCCTGGAGATCTGTAAACTTAAAATTAACTCCAAAGTAGTCATGCTGATCAGGTCCTACCTTACCATGATCCTTAATATTCTTTATACAGCCGGCTAGCTCATCATCATTAGTTACTACCAATCCTCCCTGTCCTGTTGTAATAGTCTTATATGGTGAGAGAGAATAACATCCTATATCTCCATATGTTCCTATATATTTTTCTACATGCTTTGATCCAAATGCCTGGCAAGCATCCTCTATAAGATGAACTCCATAGTTATGAGCTATCTCTGTGAGTGGGATTATAGATCCGCATCTTCCATTGAAAGCTACGTATATGATAGCTTTGACATCGTGTAACTCCATCATATTACAAGCTAGCTTAGTATCCATACATAACGTTTTAGGATCTATATCTACGAATATTGGGCGAGCACCTGTCATCCTTACAGCATTAGCGGTAGCGATCATAGTAAAAGCGGGCACTAAGACGCTGTCCCCGTGGCCCACACCACACGCCTTGAGTGCCGCGTATAATGCTGTTGTGCCAGATGTAACAGCGAAACAATGTTTTACATTCAAGAACTCTTTAATCATATTCTCGAACTCTTTAGTCCTTTTATTCTCAGTCATCCATCCACCCGTTTGCATATAAAGTTTTAATGCTTCACCGGTGCTGCTGGGTATATCAGGATTAAATTGTTGCATCATATGTACTCTTTGTCCTCGCTTGCAAGCATACTTGGTGCAGGACCTAGCTTTATTTCGTAGCATTGAGTATCATCACGTAATACTTCATACCCATGTCCTCCGGCATAATGAACTATCATATCCCCGGGGAACAAGCTTACACATATTACTTTATCTAAGTCAGTCTTAATATTACACTGTAATTCACCAGATGTAACTACCATAGCTTCTTGTGTAAACATAACATATCTTTCATTACGTAAATGCTTATGTATCTTAAAGGTTTTTCCTTCCTCCCATCTCCATGAGCATGCTTGGAGTTTTGAGTCTTCTGGTCCATACCATGTTGTGCCCTTAGGCAATGAGTTACGGCGTACTAAAATTGAGTACAGCTTACCTGCTTCTCTGATCTCTTTCATTTACTCTCCTCCTTTAGATCATTATCTACCATTCTTTGTACTAAATTGTCAAACGAAATCTCTGGTTCCCAGCCTAACACTTCTCTTATCTTTGTGCTATCTCCTATAAGAGCAGGTACTTCATTAGGTCTTTGGTATGCATCATTGTACTTCACATAGTGTTTCCAGTCAAGATTAAGGTATCCAAATACCTTATCTAAGAACTGCCTGACACTATACGCTTCACCTGTACTAACTACGAAATCATCTGGTTTATCATGTTGTAGGATCATATGTACAGCTCTCATATAATCATGGCTATGGCCCCAATCTCTAACAGCGTCCAGGTTACCAAGTGTTAAAGACTCTTGCTTCTTTAGTTTAATTCTTGCTGCTGCTCGCGTGATCTTTCTCGTAACAAACTGTAATCCTCTCCTCTCACTCTCATGGTTAAACAATATTCCATTAGATGCGAACATACCATAACCATCCCTGTAAGCTCGTGTCATATGGTAGGCGAATAACTTAGCACACCCATAAGGAGATACTGGGTTAAAGGACGAGGTCTCACCCTGGGGTGGAGGGGTTACCCCAAACATCTCCGAGGAAGATGCCTGGTAAAACCTCGTCTGTTTCATATTGAGTTTTCTTAATCCCTCTAATACTCTTAATGGACCTATACCTGTAATGTCTGCTGTGTATATAGGTATGTCGAATGACACGCGTACGTGGGACATACTAGCTAAGTTATATACTTCATCAGGTTTAATGTTGTATAGGAGTTCATCTATACCATCAGCCAGATCTGCGTAATGTATATATTGTTTTGAATCAGGATCGAATATATGATCTATCCTTTCTGTATTTATTGTTGATGCTCTACGCATTGTACCATGTACTTCGTATCCTTTCTCTAATAGGATCTCTGCAAGATAGCTAGCGTCTTGTCCTGTGATTCCAGTTATTAGTGCTTTCTTACTCATTATACTTATCTCCTACATCAAGGATATCTTGATTATAGTCTGCTAGGTTATAAAACAATTCTGTTTTAAATATATCTATTTTCATCGTTTGTGCGGATTAACCGTCTCCTTTAATAGATCATCAAAGTCTATCCAATGTTGCTTATCTATATTTCCATAGTTTTTACTCTCCGGTACAATCCTAGCCAAATAGGGTTTAAGATGTTCTCTTACAACCTGGCACAGATGTACGTTATATTTATATGCATCCCAGTCTACATGACTATCACTATGGTATGAATGCTCAATAGTACCTGGTATATATTCTACGTAAGGTTTATGCTTGACGTACATCTCTCCGTCTTCTCCACCATAACCACGGAAGTTTTCACACATTCCTCCCTTAGCCCAGTATAATTCATTATGGATTATGCTAGAGTATCCAAGAGTTGCACAGTTGACATATAGACCGTTATCCCATACTCCTGGTTTACATTCTCTTTTAAAATGAGTTAAACCACTATAGACCTTACGTGGGTTTGTAGCTGTTCCTGCTATTAGTTCAAGATACCTGGGAGGCATCTTAACATCTAGATCAAGGAAGAAGAACCACTCAGACTCTGCTACCCTTGCTGCTGTGTTAAAGAACCAGCTCTTATTGAATAGTCTTTGATGAGGCATATGGATTATCTTATCAGCAAAGTCGTGAAGATTAGTATCAGCACATGGCTCATCAGCTACAAGTATAAACTCATAACTACTCCTGTCAAAGTCCTGCTCAAATAAAGTCTGAGCTAATATGTTTGCATTCTTTACACGACAGAGGTTAATATCTACTCCATGCTTTTCTTCATCAGATAAGAAGTAGGATACTATTAAGCTAAATTTTTTACTATCTCCCATACTCTTCCCCATATTTGATATTTGTTTAACAGAAGATCTCTTCCTTCTGCTATAGCCTTCATATCTCTGGGCTGCTGTATATATTCTAATACATCATCTCCATCTCCCATAATGTCTATATAATGGAATGAGTTCTCCGGCATATAATCATGTACTGTAGTTCCTCCCCAATATAGAGGACAGTTCCACATAAGCATAGAATCAAAGAACCTCTCGCTAAAGTATCCTTTGCAAGGTCCATGATCTACTTCTATACTATACTCTGAGTCTTTTAATACAGTCTCTTTACCCTGCCAGTATTCATTAGGCGGGTTGTAGTTACCTAGTGGGCCTTTGTAGCATTCTCCTAGTCCCTGAGGGCTTATACGGCCATGTACAGGGAAAGGTCTACGCTTTACTAATCTACGTACAAACTCTTTTCTCTCTGTTCTTCCCCATCCATCTGTGTTACTCATTATACAACTTAACTTCTCAATCTTGGCCATAGGCTCCATATTTAATAGCTCATCATATGTATGCTCTATCCACCATTCACCAAATCCAAATGTATCTTCACTGTTAAGCACAGCAAGAGCTTCACCTTTGTATTTACGCGTATCTCTGTATGCTGTGAACTCTTTGTTTATATATGGATGAGCACTCATATATATGGTACGACTCCTATCTATGTTATGGCTTGTGTCATCTACAACACAGAAGAAGTCAGCTTCATTCTCATTAGCTGTACCGACTATACCCTTGAACACACCAGATCTATTAGGCGTCATCTTACTGTACACCTTTAGGTTGTGCTCATTAGAATAACCATCATATATAAAACATACTTTTTTCATAGTTTTATTGGTCCTATAACAGCAAGTATTTTTATGTTGTCTCCTCTTAAAATAGAGGCTAGCATGCGATGAGTTCCATCTATTATAACATCTTTGTATATTATAACTGCGTTAGGTTTTATATTTTGTCTATATAAGCTTCTAACGTAATGTCTTTGTTCTACAAACTTCTTTCCTGATTCCATTAGTAAAGCTACTTTTTTAAGCTTATATCTTTTGCCTTTCTCATCTTCCCATATACAGTATTTATTACTTATATACTTCATACTAAGAAGCTGTAGCTCCCATTTACAATTAGGCAATCTTATAGGTCAAGGATCAAAAGTATTTTTAATAACTCTAGATGTATAGCACTGTTTCATCATACTTAGCTCCTCGGTTTTATCCATATTCCCATCATAGTACTACGCCCTTTCTCGTCTATACACGGCTCTAGTATTATGTCAGGTATTAGTTCTTTTAGGTTATCTTCGTTATATATCCTCATGTGTTCCTTACAATTATCCTCATATAATTCATTAAGAGGAACATGTATTATAAGTATACCACCAGGGTTAAGTAAACCCTTAGCAGATTCTACAGCTGCCTTATCATCTAAGCAATGTTCTATTGAATCAAACATAGTAATAACATCAAATGTCATACTGTATGATTCTTCTAGCTTCTCAGCATTAGCATAAGCAAATCCTCCAAACTTCTTACCCATTCCATCCATAAGCTCAATTTGTATATCACAGCCTAAAGCATGATGCCCTAACCTTCTCATATACAATACCCAGTAGCCCATGAAGCATCCTACATCTAACATCTTTAACTTACCTACAGTTGTAGAGAAGTAATTGTTTACTAAGCTCAATGCTTTAATATGCTTAGGAAAGTACTCGAATGGGAGTCTACCAGTATAACAAGCCGGCTTACCGTTCTTATTCCAGTCGCGTATCTCTTCCATACGATTAAGGATCTCCTCTTTAATAGGAGCCTTACCTTTATAAAGTTTAGCTAAACGATCAGCTTCTATTAAGTTTCCTCTAAGGAACTCATGCTCCATATCATTTAGTTTGGATGGTCTCACTTTTAGCCCTCCAGCCTTTTATCTTATTCGACCAGTCCTTAGCTAGTGATTCCCATGAAAACGTCTCACAGGCCCATTTACGGGCCTTCTGACGCATATTCTTGGTGACTGTCGTCTTTGCTTTCGCAATACTCTTTACCCATTTCTTTTGGATATTAGCTTTCTTGATATCTCCTTTAGTTACTGTTCCATATTTAACTACTTCATCTAAAGCAAATCCATTAACAGTTATTGGCCAGCATCCAGCAGCTTGTGCTTTAACAGCAGATATACAAAAGATCTCAGGGAAATCACAAGGATATAACCACCATCCACATCTAGAATACCAATCGGCTAGCTCCTGATGGCCAACTCGTCCTATGTAATGTACTCCACTCTTCTCTAATTTATGTATCATTCCCATGATCCTTTCTTTAAACTCTCTTCTTCCCGGGTCATCTTCTATCAGTTTATCATATACCTTAGTGAAACCATAGAAGATATAGAGTTCTGCTTTAGGATCTATTTCTCTTATATCATCCCAGTTATAAAGTATATACTCTAATCCTCTATCAGGAGAAGAAGCGTATATGTATTTGTGTTCTCTCTCTACATACTCTTTATCAAAGTGAAGCGGATCAATACCATTACGCGTTACATATATCTTTTCTTCCGGTACAAAGTCTTTAATAAAGCTCTTATGATACTCAGACATACAAAATACCTTATCCATCTTCTCTATGATCTTGTCATGGTAGTAGCTGGCTTCTTGTATATCATGCAGCCATACGATGTTATAGGCCCCTTCAGGTGAGAATACAAGGAACTCTGGTAATCTCCAGGCTACGAATACATCACAGGGTTGTGTAGGGTTATAAGAATAATGAGGTTTATATACTACACCATCTATTGTTTTCTCTGTTACACCAAGTAATCTTTCTTTAGGTTCTATACATTCATTAAATACTTCTACCTTCCATCCAAGAGTAACAAGATGCTTAGCTACGTTAATAACAGCTTCCTCTGATCCTCCAATACCATCCTTCCATGAGTTACCATCCCATATCTCAAATGAAGAGTGACAGTATATAACTAATCTATCTTTACCTGATATAGGTGCAAGATCATTTTTAAGTCTTACAAATTGTGGTAGATCTTTTAGTGCATTAGGTAAAGCAGTCATCAATGAGGGTAGTTTCTCGTGCTCATTGTGTAGTTTAAGGAAGTCGACAGCTTGAAGAAAGCCCTTCTCAACTACCATCTGATTCATAAAATCTATGTTTCGTTTTCTAGCATTGTGAAGACTTTTATCTGATGGTACTATTTTAAGGGCTTCATCAATTACTTTAGATGATTGCTCTGGCTTGTTTAACATGAATAAACATAATTGTTCTATCATCATTGGTGTTACTGTGTACTTGGTAGGATCTACAGGGAGGCCTCCAGATGGAGTATCTTTGTCCTTTGCTACCTCTATCCATGATAGAGCCTTCTCGTACATTTCTTCTGATAGTGCAGCTTTAGCAAGTAGGATATAAGCGTCCGGCCAATTAAACTTTGTCTCCATAGCTATATGTGCTACTTCTACTGCTGCTCGTATATTTTGTGATGATAGGTATATCTCTCCTAATCTCATAAGAGCATCATAGTAATCTTTCTCTGATGACGTAGCTTTAAGAAACTCTTTAAAGTAGTCATGTGCATTTTGAAGATCTGATATAGCGTTATAAGCTCGGGCTAGATCATATGTAGTCCTGGGATCCAGTATGCCTTGCTCCTTCTCTTTCTCATATGCATCTTTAACAATGTCAAGATTCCTTTTAGCCTTCTTCTCTATATCAGAGTGATCTGTATTATGATATACATATATATTATCTATTACCTTACCTACCGGCATAAGATTACAGATAGCGTTCTCATGTAGTCTACCTACCCATCTGTGAACGCTCTTCTTGACTATACGTTCTCTTGGGAAGTTAGATAAACAATTACCATCTACATCATGGTCATAGTGATACTCAAACCATAATTCATTTAAGTATACATTATTTTCAAATTCTTTTAAAGCATCAGGTAGTTTATCCCCACCTATAAGGGTATCATCTGAGTCTAGCCATAAGACTAGGTCATTAGATGATTGAGCAAAGTTAAAGTTCCTTGCCTTAGAGAAGTCATCCACCCATATGAACTTAGAGATCTTACAATTGTAGCTGTTCAATATAAATTCAAGTTCAGGTGTTATGGACTCGTACTCTTCTTGAACAGTGAACGTTGCACATATCTCATCTACATAGGGTGCTACAGATTCTAGCATGAGTGGTATTGAGTCAAGCTCCTTTTGATTGCCGTTCTGGCATATGAAACATAGTGACAATTTATTCATTGGTTCCCTCCAATTAGATAAAGCATGTTGGTATAAGCTCACGTAGCTTATGATAGTTTTGTTTTTCTAGATATTCTGGATAGAACATCTTTAAGAGTGCTCCTAGTGATGGCGGAAAGGATGCTACCTTACGCATCTGTTTAGTCATACCTTTGTTCTGTGTATTACTCTTCTCGAGCTTCATCTGTGTTTTAAACTCGATAGCTTCTTTAGTGAATACAGAGAAATACTTCTTTAGAACTTCTTCAAAGGGTTCATCATAGTAAAGGGGGAACGCCCCTATACACTCTCCATTGGGGTTAATATCACGTATAACAGCTCGCATACGTTTCATCTTACCCTTCCTATTCCATAGATCCGCTTCCCAGGTTGCTGCATACTGTTCAGCGTTAGTTACTTTTGCTGCTCTGTTCAGTTTTGGCTTCTTTGCATTGCTCACAAGTTTTCCCTCCCTCGTATATAACGTTACCACATTTACATATATTAATTCCTACTGTCCATCCTGATCTACTTTTATAACTCATAACTCCCTCGGGTTATTATTTGTTCGTATGCTCGTACCAATTTAAATCTATAGCATGCTTATCTCCACTCTCTGCACTAAAAGAATGTACTGGTCTATCATCCATCTAAATTCTCCTGTTAAAAAAGGGGCAACCCCGAAGGATCGCCCCAATATTATGCTTAGTTAAAGCTAGTGTTAAGTCCTGAGATAACTCCCTGATGGATTTCAGCTGTTACTTCAAGCGTCAATTCACCACGAATAACTCCTTTCGTTCCATGAGTTGTTTGACTTACTTCCTGCTTGCTAAGAATATGAACCGGCTCACCAATAGCGATCTTGTTTCTTTTACTTGATAAGTAAAGAACAGATGCATCACTGTTAGTTGTGCTAGGCATATCCCTATGAAGGAATACTTTTAAAGCTCCAAAGTCTGACTCATAAAAGTCAAGAGCATTTACCATTCTCTTATCTTCAGCAAAAGTATTTTTTGTCTGACCATAAGAATAGGCAGAGATAACTCTTTTAAGTCTTGCACCTACATAAACTTCATCAACTGTATTAACTGGAGCGTTTCCATAAATATCTTCCAGTACACCATTGAAGAAAGATTCTGTAAGTTTTGTTCCACTAACTACTGCTGTTGCGTTTGTAGTTATATAGTTCAACAGTCCTGCAAGTCTACGAGCTGTAGATGCATTACCTGTTGCCCTTGAACCACGGAGGATAGCATGTTCGATATCAGTTGCTAATTCCTTAAGCATTTCTTGCTGTTGGAATGTAAGCATGTTATTGATACCTGCTCCCTTAACCCACTGCTCAGTACTTGAGACATCATATGTCTTAGTAAAGATCTGAGTCGTGTTAAACAATCTAGATGGTGCAGTGTTCGTAGCAGATGCGAAAGATGTACCTTCGATCTGTGCGTTATCTACATAACTAGAGTTTACTGCATATTCAGGCCACTCGTGGAGTGTTGCATATGCACGTCCTTTAGCCAATCCTGAAAAGAGTGGAGTTTCCATAGGGGAAACGTGAACCACAAATAACAGAACGTCTTCAAGACGGTTACCATCATCATACGTCATTAAAATAGCCATTATTATAAATCTCCTTAAATCAAGCCTGCTCTCTTGTTCTCTGAGTTAAGGAACTTCTTTATCGCCGGGGAAGTAAAGTCTCCCTTCTGTACCGCTTCACGGTATTCACGAAGTATCTTATCATCTGCCGGTGCAGTCTCCATACTCAAATTACTGTCGAGCAATTGCTCTTTCGATTTTAAATCGTTTATTTCTTTTTTTGCCTTCTTAACTGTATCGTCTGTCTTATCTTTCGATAAAGCGACCTTAGCTTCAAGGATGGCCAAAAGTGGACCATTCGCGTGATCATACTTAGGATTTACTACACCCATTTCAGGTAGGAACTTAGAGGGTTTAGCACCTTTAAGCATGATCTCAAAAGCCTTCTTAATGACAGGGTTCTGTGCATCTAGCTTTCCGTCTACTATTAAATCTCCAAATTGTTCATTAGCTGAAACATATGCGTCATTCCATGCCTTCCTATTGATATCTAACTCTGCTTTAGTTTTAATATCCGTCTCCTTAAGAGTCTTGTTCTTCCTAAGTTCTTGGTACTCATTTTCTAAAGCTGATATCTCTAATCGGCTCTTCTCACGCTGCCTAACTAAACTGGCTATAGATGCTGTATCTCCATCAAGCTGTGCTTGACCGATCTTTACTTCTATATCAGTTATTGTATCTAGTATCTTCTCACCCTGTGCTCGTAAATCATTCGCAGGATCCTCCACAGGCTCTGCTTTGCTTACAGACAGGTTCTTTATAACCTCATCCTTAGCTTTAGTATCTGCTACTAGCTGATCTATCCTTGATTGTGTAGATGTTTTCATTTTACTGATCTCATCTTTCATCAATTCAATTTCTGACTTACCCTCTCCAGGTTTCTTCTCTCCACCTTCTGCTTTGCCATCGGCCTTAGCATCTGGTTTCGTTAATTCAGCTAATGCTTCTGCATTAACTCCAAGTAAACCTGACTCTGCTGGTGCTTCTACTACTTTCTTTTCTTGTTCTCCCATGGTAATCCTCCTCTTTCAGTTTAAAGACATGCTGGGGTCTTTGCCGTAAAGTCATCCTGCACAGTTTTAAGTGTTGAGACACTCACCTTTTATCGCCTTGAGGGGCTGCAGACTTCTTTACCGCTACGGGTTTGCCTAGATGTTGTTTCTCTTCGTCGCTTAGAGCATTATACTCTTTGCGAGTCATCGAGATATGACGTGTTACTTTAGGCTTATAACACATCTTTACTGCTTTTTCAAAGAACTCTCTCATACTAGATTACCAGTGTTACTGACATCTACTCCCTCACCGTATGATACATATATATCCCCTTTTATTTCTACATCAGGGTCTTCAAACTTTTCATTCTCAATTACAGTATACGATACTTCTACCATCTTGTCAAGTTCTAAAGGTATAGAGTTCAACCCTTTACCAAACCAGAACAATGCTGATGCTTTCTCCTGGGTCAATGACAGTGGTGATTCTTCTGCTCTAACATACTTGGCTAGAATAGCTTGTATAAGCTGGAACTTGTCATCTTCTAACAGTTGTTTAGCTACACTACCAAGCTCTTTCCTATCTCGGTCAGTATCCTTACCTTCTACCCATCTCTTTAAATAATCATCCATGTTCCCTCCTTACTTCTTTTTAGGTTCTGCTTTCTTAGCAGCTTTAGCTCCCTTCTGCTTAATATTTTCAATAGCCTTATCACCTTTCTGTTTTATGATCTCTATAGCTATCTCTCCCTTTTGCTTCAATGCTTCCATCTCAATATCTCTCTTATGCTCTGCTGCAGCACTACCTTCTTTGATAACAAGCATCTTCTCTAATTCATCTTTCTTAGCTTTCTCTGTCTGAGCTAATTGATCCTGTTGTCCCTTGATCCACTCTTCTCTAGGAAGTAGGAACTCATTCTTGTTCTCTCCTACAAGAGCTTCGATCTTATTCTCTACAATGTTATACGTACGAAGCATAGGCCCTACCATAGGGTTCTGTGAGTCCATGAGAAGCTCTGTAGCTGCTCTAGCTCTCATCATAGGATTAGTTCCCTGTAGTGTTCCCTTAGGTTTGATCTTCAATCCTATCATACCATATTCTTTCTTCCATCGAATAGGGTTAGGTTCACCAAGTATATTGATCTCATACTCTTCTTTACCATACTGCATCCATCTGGCCCATGTCATCTCTAAGAGCTGTTGTAATGCATTAAGGAATATCTTAGTATCAAGTACAAAGCCTTGATTCCTCTGCTGCTCTATTAGGGACGTCTCTGTAGCTGTTCTTGCTTCCTTACTAGCTGCATTGACATCTGTTTGTCCGAAGTCAGGGCTACGTACATATGACTCTGCATATGATCTTAGATCTCTTAGCTTCATCTCTACTCCCTGCATGTTACCTGCAGGTACGATAAGAGGTGCAATAGCTCCCTGTTGTTTAACTGGTACACCTTGACCTGGTGTATAATTGACTTTACTCATGTTAACCATGCCCGGGATGTATGTAAGCATTGGGGCATTTGATAGAGTAAGGTTATCTATAACCTGGTTGTTAAGAACATTGATCTCTGTAGCTATGTAATCTAACAGAGCTGGTACTCCTCTAACACTATTCCATCCATCATCCTTGATCTCATATTGGAACCTAACGAAAGGCCACTTCTGGTCATCATAAGGTAATACAACGAACTTCAATGGTTCTGATGGGTATATAGGA
>Ga0208905_1000558_pt1 | contig 18824 bp, 16 predicted proteins | sample AntAceMetag02UKS_FD_184776 | JGI IMG/M metagenome (GOLD analysis project Ga0208905, IMG submission 184776) | Saline lake microbial communities from Ace Lake, Antarctica - Antarctic Ace Lake Metagenome 02UKS (SPAdes) (version 2) | ecosystem: Environmental > Aquatic > Non-marine Saline and... | reverse complement strand
GATAGAACGATAGAACGATAGAACGATAGAACGATAGAACGATAGTACGAGGGTATGAGAGTGTGTGAGTGTGTGTGGGAAGAGAAGAAGAGTTTAAGGATTTGATTATGATTCAACTTAGATCGTTTTTTCTGGCTGGTTTACTGATGGCGTTTGTTTTTTCAAAGCAGGGTGATACAATAAAAATCGGACTTTTAATTCCTGATAAAGAGACTTTAGCCGCGAAACACGGAGCTGAATTAGCTATCCGGAAAGCAAACGAAAAAGGTGGTTGTTCGGGGATCCCATTTCAACTTATTGTTCGTTCAACAGAAGGACCCTGGGGAACGGGTTCAACGGAATCGGTGAGCCTGGTGTTTGATGATGAAGTATTAGCGATCATGGGTTCTCTTGATGGCAGGAACGCTCACCTTGCCGAACAGGTTGCAACAAAAACAAAACTTGTATTTTTGTCAGCATGGTCAACCGATATGACGTTGTCAAAAGCATTTGTCCCCTGGTATTTTCGTTATTTACCAAATGACAGGCAACAGGCAATTTCATTGATTCAGGAAGTTTATATTAAAAGAAAAATCAAAAATGTAGCAATTATCGGAACAGATAATAACGATTCACAAATTGCTGTTAATACTTTTGTTAAAATTGCCAAATTAATGAATGTTAAACCACCTGAACAATTCTTATATGATGTATCAGACCGGAATTACCAGGAAATTTTAACAGAGATAAAAAAAAATAGCATTGAAGCTATCTTATTATTTGGGAAACCTGCATTTGCTTCGGAAATTATTCCATTGTTTCAGCAATATAATATAAAGCAACCTGTTTTTGGATCATTATCCATTCTGGATGATCAAAAAGCATCAAGCCCCGATTGGAGTATTCTGGAGGATGTAATTATGATATCTTCTAACCAATGGTTTACCGGAAAAGGTATTGCTTTTCAAAAAGAGTTTCAAAAAGAATATGGCTACCAGCCTGGTCCGGCTGCGGCTTATGCATATGATGGTATAAATGTGATTGTTGAGGCAATAAGAAATGCAAAACCTCACAGGAATAGTATACTTGATGATCGGGAAAAGATAATTGATGTTTTCTCAAAAACAAATTATTCAGGCATCACAGGCGGGATACAATTTGATGAGAACGGAAACCGCGCGGGTAAGGTTGGTTTGATGAGAATAAGCGATGGAAAACCTGTTGTTATTGATTAGAGCCCTTTAATATAGTCAAAAAGTTTAAGTAAATAGTAAAAATCACAAAAAACAAGCACCAAATGTCAACTTAACGAAGTGATCTCACAGCCTGCCCCGATTTTTTTCGGGGAACACCATTAAAATTAATTATTTTGTGAGTAAATAAATCACAATGAAAAAAATCTCAATAATCAAAGCTGTTTTGAACATTAGATTATTGATATTTGTAATTTATTTGTAATTTGTTTTTTGTTATTTGGTGCTTTAGCCATTATCAAGACATAATCAATGAGATTAAAAAACATTCTTTTATTAGTAATTTGGATTATTACTGTTTTTTCATACAGTTGTAATCAAAATAAAAGCAAGAATCAAGCTACACCTGAAGAAATTATTTCCGCAAAAACATTTGGATTAGCTTATCTTGAAGATAACCAATTGGAAAATGCTGAAACTGAATTTTTGAAACTTATAGACTTTGATCCGGACGGGGTTTCAGGTTATGCGAATCTTGGGCTTGTTTATTTAAGAATGGGTAAGTACCAGGAAGCCGAGGATTGGGTAAAAAAGGCTATTAAAATAGATCCAAAAGATCCGGATGTCAGACTGATTTTGGCAAAAGTCTATGAGCTCAGTAATAACTCTGAAAAAGCGATAGCAGAACTTGAAGAGGCAATCCGGTTTTCACCGGGCCACGTTAAGTCGTTGTATAGCCTAACCGAATTATACTCATCGTCATCAGATAAAGAATCTTTAAAAAAGCGTTACAATTATACAAAAGAACTGGTTGAGAAAGCCCCCGGGAACATTGTGCCCCGGCTAAATTTAATTGATTTATTAATTCATGAAGACCAGGCCGATATGGCTCTTGAACAAATAGAAAAATTGCAGCAACTTTTCCCGGAATTTCCAAAAGAGGCAATTGAATATTACGATAAAACAATTGCTGCACTGCAAGTTGCAGATGCTGATAAAGCTGCTATTTCGTTTATGATCTTCCATAATTATTTAAAGGTAACCTCCGTACCAGGCAGGAATTCTGGATTTAAAAGGACCGGGAGGCTCCTTAATCGGATCGCCGGTAATTACATTTGATCAACAACAGGGCGGATCCCAGGCTGGTGACTGGAAAACATTGCTTGAAGCAATAAATTTTACCGATATAACAGCATCTGCCGGATTAGATTTTCTGAAAACCGGTGATCACACACACCTTACAGCATGTGATTTTGATGGTGATGGGGATACAGATATGTACTTAGGCCATTTTGATTCACAATCCCAATCAAATATGCACTATTTACTCAGAAATGAGTGGGGGAGATTTAAGGATTGCTCAGAAGAAGCAGGTATCCTGCATCAGGGGATGGAATTATCAGCTAAATTTGCCGATTATAATAATGATGGATTTATGGACCTGTATATAGTTAAAGAGGGATCAAATATTTTATATAAAAACACCGGTGAGGGGACATTTATTGACGTTTCAGATAAAGCTAAAGTTGGAGATATTTCAGAAGGAAGCAAATCATTGTTTTTTGATTTCGATCACGATGGAGATCTTGATCTGTTTGTTACAAGACCAACCTCAAACCTGCTTTATCGAAATAATTCTGATGACACTTTTCTTGAACAGGCTGAGAAATCTAATCTGTCAGGCGGAAGTGTATTGAGTACTGATGCAGGGTTTTGTGATTTTGATGAAGATGGCGACATTGATCTTTTTGTATTAAACAATAATAACTCTAATACACTCTATTCAAATCAGAGACAGGGGATTTTTAAAGATGTTACTGAAGAAAGCGGTGTGAAAAGTGAGGAGGGATCAAGTGCAGTTACAATTGGAGATTACAATAATGATGGCTTTTCAGACCTGTTCGTAACGTCACTTAAGGCGGGAAATTGCAGATTGTTTCGTAACCGGGGGAATGGCACTTTTGAGATAGATAATACGTCGGAAGAATTAATCCGGACCCTTCAAAGTGTTCGGGCGCACGACGCATCTTTCCTTGATTTTGATAACGATGGATTTCTTGATCTTCTTGTTGTTGGTGAATCAGAAACAGAAGGCGATAATGGTGTGTTTCTCTATCATAATGATGGAACAGGAAAGTTTTGGATTGCACCGGGTATTTTACCGGAAGATTTAACATCTGGCAGAGACATTCTGACTTTTGATTACAATGATGATGGTGATACGGATATCGCTATTACCGGGATGAATGGGAGTGTTCGTTTAATGCGAAATGACGGAGGGAATAACAATCATTTCGTAAAGATGAAACTTGTTGGACTGAGAACAGGAAGTGGGAAGAATAATTATTATGGAATTGGGGCAAAAGTTGAAATACGAGCCGGTAACTTATATCAATCAAAAGTTGTAACCGAACCTGACATTCATTTCGGATTAGGACCCCGTGAAAAAGCTGATGTAATACGTATTATGTGGACAAATGGTGTTCCGCAAAATATGTTCTTTCCCGGAACTGATCGGAACCTGGTGGAGGAACAGATGCTAAAAGGATCGTGCCCTTTCCTTTATACATGGAATGGAGAAGAATATGTGTTTGTGAAAGATATTATGTGGAGAAGTGCACTGGGCATGCCCCTTGGTATTATGGGTGAACAGGAAGCAACAAAATATGCCTGTTCTGATGCCTCAGTTGATTATATAAAAATTCCTGGTGAATCCCTGAAACTAAAAAATGGTAAATATTCAATTCAGATCACAGATGAATTATGGGAAACAATATATTTTGATAAAATTCAACTAATTGCACTTGATTTTCCCGATTCAATCGATCTGTTTGTTGATGAAAGATTTACTCCCCCGGATAACCCGGGTTATAAGGTTTACCAGGTTAGAGAAAAACTCATACCGGTATCAGCAATTAACAAGAATGGAATAAACCTCCTGCCATTTATTGCTGAAAAAGATGACAAATATGTGTCAAATTTCAAACCTGGAAAGTATCAGGGTGTAACTGAAAAAACAGACCTGATTTTAAATTTGGGTGAAATTGATCCGTCAGAAGATATTTGCCTTTTCCTTAATGGCTGGTTATTTCCATCTGACGCCAGTATTAATGCCTCCATCTCACAATCAGACGAGATAAAAATAATTTCACCATACGTTCAGGTAATTAATAAAAAAGGTGAATGGGAAACGATTATTGATAATCTAAGCTTCCCAATGGGAAAAGATAAAACCATTGTAGTTGATCTTACGGGCAAAATCCCAACATCAGATTCAAGGATCAGAATACGTACAAATATGGAAATTTACTGGGATCATATATTCTATACTATCAACAGTCCGTCAGCACCAATCCGTTCAAACATACTAAATCCGTGTTCAGCAGACCTGCATTTTAGAGGATTCTCACGCGAATTCAGGAAAGGGGGCAGATATGGACCGCATTGGTTTGATTACAAGGAGGTTAATACTGATCAGAAATGGAGAGACTTATTGGGTAATTACACCCGTTACGGTGATGTGTTGCCTCTTCTTACAAAAGCAGATGACAAGTACATAATAAAAAATGCCGGTGATGAGACTACGATAGAATTTGATGCAAAGAACTTACCTGAATTACCAAAAGGGTGGAAAAGGGATTTTCTTATCCATAGTGTCGGATGGGTGAAGGATGGTGATTTAAACACAGCAACCGGGCAATTTGTATTACCATTACCATTTCATGGTATGAGCAGGTACCCATACGGACCTGAGGAATCCTATCCGTCAGATCCGGAACACCTGGAATATATGAAAGTATATAACACAAGAAAAGTTACTACTGAGAACCTTCAAAAAGCAATTAGTAAGACAGACTGAAGAAGTCCACAGTCGGCAGTCCACAGTCGGCAATCGCTAGTATACTTAAAAACACAAAATATAATTTTGGGTGCCTTATTTCGGAAAACTGAAAAAAATTGCTATGAAAAAGAAGCTAAAACGCCGTGATTTTATTTATCATATTGCAGCTGCAACTATTGGAAGTGTGGCTTTGGGATCATGTAGTACCGGGGAGAAGGATAAAGGCAACAGAGAAACTAAAGATTCCGATGAATTAACCTTTGAAAACAAAATTTCAGAAAACCTGAAAATGCCACGGGACCTGGTTATGAAATTGCTCGATCAGAAGGTAAATAAGTATATGCAAATTTCATATAATTGTGCGCAAAGCAGTTTTATCGCATTAAAGGAGCAGTTTGGTCTTAAAGGTGATGATGTTTTAAAGGCACTAACCCCTTTAACAGGTATCGCGGAAAGAGGAGAAACATGTGGGGCTGTAATCGGATCGCTTATGGCTTTTGGATTGATCTATGGCCGGGGGGAAAACGAATTACATGACTGGGATAAATACCGAGATTCACTAATCCCTTCCGGTAAATTTTGTGAACTTTTTGAGAAAGAATTTGGCAGTACTATGTGCCATGATATTCAGGAAGAAAAATTTGGCAGATGTTTTCATCTAACCAATCCAAAGGAACTTGAAGAATTCCAGGAAGCGGGTGCTACGGAAAAATGCAGTGGTGTTGTCCGGTCAGCTGTACGTTTTGCTGCAGAGATTATTTTGGAAAGAGAGGGAAGGTGAGAAGATGAGAATAGGAGAAGATGAGAATAATGAACATCGATTAACGAACATCGAATTATGAACTAAAGGACCCAGTAACCAGGACCCAGTAACCAGAAACAGTATAGGAAAATGTAGAATGAAGAGAAGAACAGGAGTTTATGGACAAACAAAAATTATGAAAACATACATTTATAAGAATTATACAATAGCAAAACGGTTTATGTTCTTTTTGTATTTGGTCTTCTTACTTTCCAATCAGATTTTTAAACTAACTGCTCAAAATAGCCAGGTATATTTCACAGATGTTACTGAAGAAGCCGGGATTAATTTCCGGTATACATTTGGCGATTATACTTATGAGAATATTTTGGAGAGTAGTGGCTCAGGCATAACCATATTTGATTATAATAATGATGGACTCCCCGATTTATATATGCTTAACGGAACCTATGTTGAAGGCATCTCTGATGCGGATGGGAAAGTGTTTAAGAATACAGGCAATAAGCTATATAAAAACAATGGTAACGGAACATTTACAGAAGTTTCACGGGAAGCCGGAGTAGATGACCGGAATTGGGGAATGGCAGCAGGTGCAATTGATTATGATAATGATGGTGACCTTGATATTTTCTCTGCAAACGGAACCGCAGAGGAACTCATTTTACAACCTCCTTTATTATTGGAGAATGATGGAAAAGGGCACTTCAAAAATACAGGTCCTGAGCTTTGTGATTATTTTTCTACAAAGAGGTCGGGACGGACAATGGCTGTTTGGGACTATGATAATGACGGAGATATGGACATAATTGTATCTCATATTGATCTTCAGGCAACAGCCACACTTCTACGAAATGACGGAGCCAATCCCAATCACTGGCTTGGATTGAAGCTGACAGGTGAAAACGGACCTGCTTCCGCTATAGGTGCCAGGATAACTGTTACAATTGGTAATAAAAAACGGGTTTATATAAATCAATGGTCAACAAGCTACCTCTCAAACAACGATTCTCGTGTTCATATTGGTCTGGGACAGCATAAGCATATTGACCGGATTGAAATTTTTTGGTCAGACGGGAGAAAAGAAACTTATAATAACCCTCCGGTTGATTGTTACCTGACAATTGAACAAGGAACCGGAATAATAGTAAATAGTAAATAGTAAATAGTAAATAGTAAAGAGAAGAATGGAATAATGGAATAGTACCTGCCAGCACCAAGCAACCAGCACCAAGCAACCAGTACCCAGCAACCAGTAACCAGTACCCGGCAACCGGGGCTAATTATTTCGTTTATCTGAAATTTTCAAACAGTAAAGAAATATAAGAATTATAATTGAGTTCCTTAAGAAAAATCAGAAAAGCCAAACCTGTTTCCTGAGCATTAATTTCCCGGCTATACAATAAAGAGGATAACAAAAAGAAATAAAATTGGGGAATAAACCAGCAATGAAATTTATAAGGTGCATTTAAAAGCACTAAAAGAATTATACAAATATATTGTAGAATTTAATAAATACTAAAAGAGCAATAAAATGCCCTTAATGACAAATGTATTTTTTTTTGTGTATCTTTGAAATAAAAAGAGCTGTATAATGCACTTAAGAGAAATAACAGAAACTCTGAAAAAGAGACGTAAATTTTTAGGATTCACGCAGGTGCAGTTTACTGAACTGTCAGGAGTAAGTTTGCGAGCGATAAAAGCGCTTGAAAGCGGTAAAAGTAATCCGACATTCGAAACATTAACCAGACTGGCAGAAGTGTTGGATATGGAACTGAACCTGGAAGTTAAACTACCAAAATTTTTTTAAAGGCGCATGGTAATTGCAGAAATCGATACACTTCCACTAATTGTTGCAATACAAGGATGATTTGGGAGTGCGTTGAATTTGCAGAAACAATCACAATTAAGTATAAAATCAGATTCTGATAATATTATTGTAGTATATCCTATATTCTGAAGGGGTAAAATGAGGAGAAGTAGATATACGAACTTGAAATACAGGCTGGTGTTGTGGTTTTGCAAACCATCCTTTCTTTTTGGGCTTTACGATTAGATTATCTTTTAACAAATCATCTCCTGGATATCCACTTATGGAGTCAACAGCATATATCCTTATTCTAAATGGTGTCCGGGTTTTCCCTGGTTTAAAAATATAAAAAGAAACATTATCAATAATTTCACAGGAATTATCATCGTTTTCAATATAGACCGCAATTTGCATCCAATTTTGCATATAAAAACAACTTTTAGTCTTTTTGCAATAATTTCCTCGAATAGTAGTTTTAGAAACATCACTTTGGGGTGAAATAGATACTTCTCGTAACGAATACATTTTAGGTTTTAAGGGAATGGTGTTTATGCTATCAAATTGGATTTTTTGTATTTGAATTGATTTATCATAATAACCCAGAGCTTTAAAAAGTAATGTATCACTATTATTATCAGAGGTAAAGCTAAAAGAAAAAATAGCAGAGGAATTTGATACTGTTCCCTTCCCTTTTCCTATTATTTCAACAGTTGAATATGGTATAGGGAGGTTTGTTGTTGAATCAAGAATCAATCCTGAAATTGAATACTCCTGACAAAATGAAGATAAACTGCAAATCAATAGTATAAAAATTGATATTTTTAATTTTATCGACATAATATGCAATTCAATATAAATTAATCAGAACAGAAATATAAGAATTTATTGCTCAAAAAATTATCTTTACAATTAAAAAAATACAAGAATGTCGATACCTTCTCCAATATATCTTTACAGAATTATTCATATTGATAATTTGCAATATATACTTAATAAGGGTGCCTTGACATGTCCTTCACATTCTGACGCTGACAAAAAATACATTGGTATAGGAGATGATACATTGAAGGAACACAGAAAAGAAAAAACAATTTTAGTAAAACCAAATGGGACATTTAGTGATTATGTAGCATTCTATTTTGGCAGAAGGTCTCCTATGCTTTATAATATTAAAAATGGGTTTCAAAGTGTTACTAAAAGACCCCAGGATAAGATAATATATATAGTAACATCATTTGAAAAAATCCAGGAATTAAAAGTTCCATATGTTTTTTTTGATGGTCATGGTTATCACCATCTATCTCAGCTATTTAATAATGAAAAAGGATTGACAAATATTGACTGGAAAATAGTTAATGCAGGTAGTTGGAATGACACGGAACTTGATCCGGATAGAAAAAGAAGAAAGCAAGCTGAAATTTTAATGTATAACTCATTACAAATTAATGCAATTATCGGAATAGCGACATATAGTGATGAATCAAAAGTACAAGTTGAAAAGATTATTAATAACAATAATATTGATTTAAAAACAATTGCTAAACCCGACTGGTTTTATTAATTTTAAGCCTATGATTAGTTACAAAATTGGTAATATAATTGAATCGGACACCGAAGCCCTTGTTAATACTGTAAATACAGTTGGAGTTATGGGCAAAGGAATTGCATTAGCATTCAAAAAAGCTTTTCCTATTGTATGGGACGAATATAAAAAATCTGTTGATAATGACACTTTTGGAATAGGTAAAGTTCAAGTTGTTAAAACAAATACCCTTACCCCAAAATATGTAATTAATTTTCCAACAAAAAAGCACTGGAGACACCCATCCAGGATTGAATACATTGAAAATGGATTAAATAATCTAATTGGTGAAATAGTTAAATACAATATTAAGTCTATATCTATACCTCCTTTAGGTTGTGGTAATGGCAAACTTGAATGGGAAGTTATTAAACCTTTATTAGAAGAAAAACTCAATAAAGTTGCAAAAAACGTTGAAATTGTAATATTTGAACCTGGTTACTCTGATCAAAAAATGATTCAAAAAATAGATGTTAAATTAACACAGCCTAGAGCAATGTTAATTTATTTATTGAAACAATATCAGGTTTTAGGTTATTCTATTAATCTTCTTGTTGCACAAAAACTTGCCTACTTTCTTCAAAGATTTGGTGAACCTCTTAATTTACATTATGAAAAAGGATATTATGGCCCATATGCACATCGTTTATTGCATCTATTGAAATTTTTAAATGGATATTATATTTGGTTTAGACAAGATGATAATAAACCAAGTTCCACAATTAAAGTTGATTCAAATAACTATCCTAAAGTTGAGATTTATTTTAAGAATAATGTGACTAGTGAACAAAAACTTCGGGTTGATAAGGTTTTAAACTTAATTGAAGGTTTTGAATCACCATATGGCTTAGAGCTTTTAGCAACAGTTGATTTTATTATGCAAGAGACAAAAACGTCTGAATTAAATATAATAAAAAATGACATCTATAATTGGACTAATAGGAAAAGAAATATAATGAAATCTTATCATATTGAAGTAGCAACGAAGCAGATAAAAGCAACCTGTTATTAGACTTCCAAAATATTAAGAAGAAATGCCAATAAACCATATCACAAAACGGTATTGATCCCGGGTGGTTATGTTGAATTTGCTCTACACTAAAAAACGCGTATTATGAAACGAACAATTTATGGTTTATTTATTATTACCGGGATTATTTTATTTTCATCGGCTTTTACTACGGATAAGAAAGAATGGAAATCTCTTTTTAACGGGAAAGATCTTTCAGGCTGGGAAACATATGTTGGACCCAAAGAGAAAGACGGGGAACCTCTGGGATTAAACAAAAATCCAATGAAATTGTTTTCTGTAGTTGAGCTTGATGGCGGGAAAGTACTACGTATTTCAGGTGAAATAAATGCTTCAATTGCTACAAAAGAGGAGTTTGAAAACTATCATTTGGTTTTGGAATTAAAATGGGGCGAAAAACTATTTGCCGCATATAATTCCGGACTGCTTTATCATAGTTATGGTGATTTTGGAGCAGCGCATGGTGTCTGGATGAATTCTCACGAATTTCAACTTTTAACCGGGAATATTGGAGACTCTTACAGAATGGGAGATACCTACTGTGAAATACCAGCCTTAAAAAACAGTGAAGGCAGATATGTTTATAACAGAAAAGGAGAAAACAGGGAATCAAAACCCCAAACAGGATCAGTCATAGTTGCGAAAGATAAAGATTATGAAAAGCCCAAAGGTGAATGGAACAAGATTGAACTATATTGTTATGGAAGAACGTCTGTTCATGTTGTTAATGGAAATGTAAATATGATTAACTATAAATCAGGCAAATATGTTGATGGAGGGATAGTAGAACCACTTTCAAAAGGTAAAATCCAGATTCAATCGGAAGGGGGAGAATTGTTTGTTCGTAACATAAAAATTAGCCCCATAGACAAGATTCCGGATGAATTGTTGAAATAGATATTATCCAATTAAGCCGCTGTATTTCTGTTCTTTTAAGGTTAAAATAGAGCCAGACATTAAATCTAAGATATTTTAATGTTTGGTGATGGTTAAGTAACAATTTTCATAAGGTCAGAATTTTGTCGAATACTTTCGGAGTAATTCCTAAGTGTTATTTATTTCAATTTAAGTCTTGAGAAAAAACCCCGCCGTCATTCCGATTGACATCGGGACTATGGCGGGCGAAGGTGGTTGCCTTATTAAACTAGTACAAATGTCTTTTTGAAAAAGCCCGGCCTGAACCTATTTTCAAATATTTCTCAAATTTATAGCTATATCGTATTGAAGTTAACCTTGTTACGTGTTTTCAAAAACATTCATTGTAGTGTAAGCGTAGTGCGAGCTCCTGAAATTCCCGGTTTATTTTAATTATTCAGAAAGATAACCGGAAATAAATTATCTTCAAAAGCTCAGACCGGTAAAACATGAAATATGGTTTAAATGGGCTAGTATTCAACTTTAGGACTGTTTTGGCTATGTATTATATTGATTTTATGTACTTTTGCAGAATAAGCTAAATATGCTACGACAGAATAAGCTAAATATGACACATCAGTAAAAGCTAATTTTAGTACAAGAAAATAAACTCTATTAAAAGATAAGATATGGCAACACCATCTGAAAAATTGGCTAAATCTCTTGAAGTATTGCGTGCTCTGCAAGATGAAAACGGCCATGCAGTTATTAAGGCCGATGAACTTTCCCGTACCCATAAAGATAGACTACTAGCCAGTGGTTTTATTCAAGAAGTTATAAAAGGATGGTTCATTACCTCAAGGCCAGAAAATCCAAAAGGAGATACAACCTCTTGGTATACATCATTCTGGAATTTTGCATATATTTACCTTACATCAAGATTTGAAGACAATTGGTGTTTATCGCCTGACCAATCTCTACAGCTTCTTGGTGGAAGCAGGACCGTTCCCAAACAGCTTTTAGTTCGTTCTCCGAAAGCCAGAAATAAAGTAACAAGACTGATTTTTAATACGTCCATTTTCGATATACGAACCACATTGCCAGTTAAAAGTGAAATTAAATCAATGGATGGACTTAATATCTATTCCTTGGAAAGCGGTTTGATTGCTTGTGGTGCAGACTTTTTTAGGCGACATCCTACTGATGCCCGGACTTGCTTGGCCATGGTCAAGGATGCATCCGGACTATTAGCTAAACTCCTTGATGGTGGTCATAGTGTTATTGCAGGACGTTTGACTGGAGCTTTTAGAAATATTGGCAAGGACAAAATTGCAAATGAAATCATTGGAACTATGAAATCTGCTGGCTACGATGTACGCGAGATTGATACATTTGCCGATAAGCTTCCAGTAATTCTAAGCAGTAGGGAAACATCCCCATATGTAAACCGCATAAAAATTATGTGGTCACAAATGCGACAAACAGTTATCAACAATTTTCCTAAAGCAAGTGGATTGGCTAACGATGTCGAAGATTATCTCAAACAGGTTGAGGATAATTATTCTGAGGATGCTTACCATTCCCTTTCAATAGAGGGATATCGTGTAACTCCTGAGCTAATCGAACGAGTGAGAAGTGGAGATTGGAATCCAGAAGAGAATAAAGAAGATAATGAACAAAAAAACGCCATGGCTGCCCGCGGTTATTATCTAGCGTTTCAGGAGGTTAAAAAAAGTATAAAATCTATTCTTGAAGGCAATAATTCGGGTATGGTTGCAGATAGAGATCATGGTACCTGGTACCGTGAATTATTTGCACCAAGTGTTACATCTGGTATTTTGAAAGCAGCTGATCTTGCAGGGTACCGTAATGGGCCAGTCTATATCACAGGTTCGATGCACACACCTCCAAACCATGAAGCCGTAAGGGATTCTATGCCTGTATTGTTTGATTTAATCGCAGAAGAAACTAAAGCAAGCGTAAGGATTGTTCTGGGTCATTTTATATTAGTTTATATCCATCCTTATTTTGATGGTAATGGCCGGATTGCCCGATTTTTAATGAATACTATGATGGCATCAGGTGGGTTTCCCTGGACAGTTATCCCTATCGATAAACGGGATGATTATATGTCTGCTTTAGAAAAAGCTAGTGTGAGCAATGATATATCCGACTTTACTAAGTTCATCAGTGACAGGGTAAGAGAAAAAATTAATTCTGAATAGGAAGTGTAGAATCGAAGCATTTCCTTTTGATCGCCTTGTTGCTAACTCCGGAATAACCGGAGCTATATTGGATCAGATTACTGAGTCGAAAATAACGGATAAGTTACCGGGTTCCCTTAATCCTGTATCGGTCTTTTCTTATAATATCATAGGGGATACAACACTTGATAAAGAGAAATGGAGGATTGTATAATATTGTATGAAACCATGGAAGTATTCCTTTCATGCTATTCGGACTTTTCAATCTTCAGAAGAGGGTGAAATTTATGGTTCATCTGGAAGATGCGTAGGTAAAAGGTAGTACGTCTGAAATAAACTTCAGCTTATCCTTTGTATCAAGATTAGCAAACTCCTCCTGGAAATTTTCTAAAAATGTAAAAGATTACACTGAATTACATGATTTTGTATTAATACTGGCGCAGAAACTGGCTCTATCTTCTTGATGCACAAGAATACTTGAAACAGGCACTATTTGCACTTTTTTAACATATATTTGTCATTTAGTTAATAAAATAGATTAGGAAAGCACTGGTCCTAAGAGTTTTATCAGGGAAGAGGTTCGTTTCATCCTTGAATAAAACATTAAATATTGCTTAAAGTATCAAACTAAATTTTTTATACCTTTATAAGAGTAAAAAACAACATCCGTGTGTTTCATGATGAGTTATTTGCAATGAACAGCATGCTAAATAGTCTATGAAAATCTATATCAAATATATGGTCAGCCTTCGATGCAAGATGATGGTTAAGGCGGAACTTGACAAACTCGGTATACTATATAAAGCGATAGATCTTGGCACAGTAGAAACATTTGAAAGTATTGATGATGAACAATGGGAAAAGCTAAAAAAGAATTTGCTCAAGTCGGGACTGGAATTGCTGGATGATAAAAAAAGCATTCTGATAGAGAAAATAAAAAATATAATTACAGAAATGATCCACTACAGTGATGAATTGCCTAATGTGAATTATTCTGATTATATAAGTGAAAAATTAGACTTAGATTATACATATCTGGCCAATACTTTTTCGGAAGTCAAGGGTATTACTATTCAGCAATTCATTATCATCAACAAAATTGAAAAGGTAAAAGAATTGCTTTTATATGACGAATTGAATCTTACAGAAATTTCCCAAAAACTTCATTATAGCAGCGTAGCACATTTATCCAACCAGTTCAAGAAAATCACCGGTCTTACGCCTTCTTTTTATAAGCAACTGAAGCAAAAGCGCATGAAAAACCTTGAAAACATGTGATTTATGTAAGATTTTCTAATTTGGGTGTAACACTTTGAATATTGAATAGCTCTAACTTTATTGTGTAATTGATTATGCTGGTCTCCAATAGAGTCCCAATAGCTTTCCAGGACTGAATTGCTATCTATACTTATCTATGTAGATACTTAATTACGCCTATGTGAAATTAAAATTAAAAATTTAACAAAATGTCTAAAGAAAAAGAAGGTAAAGCAAAAACAGATAAAAAGGTACCATTAAAGACCCTGAAAGAAAAGAGGGCCGCCAAAGTAGAGAAACGTAAAGAGAAAGGGAAAATAATTCACTTTAATTCACCATCATAGAATATGTACAATGATAAAAACTGAATTTGCAAGATCAAAAGTATTTAAAGTAACAGAGGCCATAGAATACATCCCTAATTCAGTAGTGATCAGGTCTATAATAAAAAGAATAACTGGCAATGTCAGTGCCGTTTCATTTGATTCAGGTGAACTGTTAAGTGGAAAAACATCCCCTTTTGAAACCTTTATTCAGATCATAGAAGGGAATGCTGAAGTTGTAATTGATGACAAATCAATTTTTCTTGAAACGGGTCAATCCATTATCATTCCTGCCCATTCTCGTAACACTATAAAAGCAAACGAGAAGTTCAAAATGCTGTCCACTCTTATCAAAAGCGGGTATGAAGAAGTAAGCTAGTAGAGAAAGAATCAATCAAAATGTATTCAAAAAGGAATACCATTTATTAAATAAATATATAAGCATGAAAACAAACGCACTGGTATATAGTGAGAATGAATTTGGGAAGTTGGATGGAAAAGTAGCAAATGGCTTAGCCAGGCATTCTGAAAAATATGATATCCTTGGTATCATTGATAGCACAAAGGCAGGACTTGATGCAGGAGAATATCTTGATGGAAAAAAATCCTGGATACCTGTTTTCCGGAATATTGATGAGGCTATTTATAAGTTGAGGCTTGTTCCGGAATATTTCATTTACGGCATAGCTCCTCTTGCTTCATTTCTTGACGAGGAACAGAAAGAGATCATTTTCAGTGCTATGAAAAAGGGAATGAACATTGTAAATGGCTTGCCGGAATTCTTCACAGATGATGAAGAATACAAGCAAAAAGCCAGTGAATATGGAGTAAAGATTTATGATATCAGGAAGCCGCCACAACGAAAAGATCTGCATATTTTTTCAGGAAAAATCTCTAAAGTCAAAGTTCCCGTAATCACTGTGTTTGGAACAGATTGTGCTGTTGGAAAAAGAACAACCACTGTAAATTTAGTGGATGCCTTAAGAAAAGAGGGCCTGAAAGCTGCATTTATAGCAACAGGACAAACCGGTATTCTTCAGGGGTCAAAGTATGGTATTGCAATAGATGTTTTAAGCTCAGGTTTTGCAACTGGAGAGGTTGAGAATGCGATTCTGGACGCCTATGAAACAGATCATCCGGACATAATAGTCGTTGAAGGGCAAGGAGCCTTGAGCCATCCTGCCTTTACATCATCCAGTGCTATATTAAGAGGTGCTATGCCAAATGCAATTATTCTTCAGCATCCACCAAAAAGAAAAAATCATTGCGATTATTCCAGCATACCTATGCCTACCGTTGAAAGTGAGGTCGAATTAATCGAAGTATTTTCTAAAGCGAAGGTGATTGCCATTACAATTAACCATGAAGATATGAGTGATGAAGAATTGGAATCAACAATATGTGAGTATGAATACAAACATGAACTACCTACTACTGACGTTTTAAAACATGGTTGCGGTAAATTGATTAAAAAGTTATTCGAGGTATTCCCGGAATTGCATAAACAAGAACTTTTGGTATGCTAAGCCCTAGAATAGAGATAGATCTTGTAAAAATTGCCCATAACGCAAAAGCCTTAAAGGAACTCTATGGTGCAAGGGGCATAGATATTATTGGGGTTACAAAAGCAGTTTGCGGGGATCCTGATATTGCTGATACTTTAGTGAATAGTGGAATAAATATCCTTGCTGATTCAAGGATAACTAATATTAGGAGGATGCGCAACGCAGGCGTCCAGGCACTGTTTCTCTTGTTGCGGACACCCAGCCTAAGCCAGGCCGAAGAAGTTGTAAAATATGCAGATATAAGCCTTAATACTGAGCTTTCTGTAATAAGAAGACTTTCAAAGTTTGCAATCGAGAATAAATCCTTGCACAAGATTATCTTAATGCTGGAGTTGGGTGATTTAAGAGAGGGCTTGATGCCATTGGATTTAGATAGTACCATTGAACAGGTGTTGGAATTTGAAGGAATCGAACTTGTTGGCCTGGGAACAAACCTGGCCTGTTTTGGAGGGATAAAACCTGATAAGGAAAAAATGGATCATTTGTCTGCAATCGCAAGAGATGTTGATGAGAAGTTCGAATTGAAATTAGCTTATATTTCCGGTGGAAATTCTGCCAATTATGACTGGTTTATGTCTACAAATGATGTAGGTAAAATCAATAACTTAAGACTGGGTGAGTCAATTTATCTGGGATGTGAAACCCTCCATAGAAAACCCATCCCCGGACTTTTTACGGATGCGTTTACGCTGGTTGCAGAAGTTATCGAATCAAAAATGAAACCGTCCCTTCCTTATGGAGAGGTCTCTCAGGATGCTTTCGGGAATGTCCCTGATTTTCAGGATGAAGGTCAAATAAATAGAGCGATATTAAATGTAGGATTACAGGATGTTTTAGTTTCAGGATTGACACCCAGATCGAGTATTGATATCCTTGGAGTAAGCAGTGACCATATTATTGTCAAGGCAAGGAAAGCAGAATTAAAGGTAGGGAATGAATTGGAGTTTGATTTGAATTACAGCGCTTTGCTCTCGGCAATGACATCTCCTTACGTAATTAAAAAAACAAACGAATTCATGAATGCTCAAGAATATTGCGAAATGGTTGAACTGCAATACCGCAAGCATGTACAACTTCTTCCAAACATTGCAATAAAAGAAAACAATTCCCGATTAATCAGTTTAAAAGAATCTGAATTTAATTTAGAATTCGAGCCATCAATTAAAAAAGACTATAACTATATGGTTCGAGAAGATGTTTTTGATAAAATAGGACGCATAAGTAAACTTTTAGACAATCAAGATAAAAGATTGATCATTCGTTCCGTATGGAGATCTTTCGAACATCAACGACTACTATGGGAAGGCAGGGTTGCTTCCATGCAAAAAGAGTATCCAGATAAACAATTAGAGGAAATTAAGGAATTTGTATCATATTTCATTGCCCCCACAATGAAATCGATGCATTCAACGGGAGGGGCTGTGGATGCACTAATATATGATTTGCGGGTGGGTAGCGTAATGGATTTTGGAACAAATGACGGGCTACACATTAACCTTAATGATAAATGCTACCCATACCATCCATTCATTCCATCTCAAGCCAAAAAGAACAGAAAACTGCTTATAAGTCTATTTGAAGAAGAAGATTTTGTGGTTGACATAAAAGAGTACTGGCACTTTGATTACGGAAATGCCAGTTGGGCACTAGAAAAAGGTGAAAATCACGCCTTCTACGGTAGCATAGGAGCCCAAAGTGCATAGCTAAGCTCATTTTATACAAAAGGCTGACCAAATCATGTATCACTACCACCAAATCGTTATATGTATTCAATAGATATATTTAGATCATCAATAAAATGAAATATGAATCGACAATAATTTAAACCTTACTCTAATAACACAAGTTAAATATTGACTCATTCTAAAGCCACCTAAGCAATTAGCTCATATTAAGCAATATCAGACATTGCAGTAAACAAACCCTATGCAAATAAGCTTAAACCAATTATTGTTTTAATCAGCTTGATAATTGATAAAATGTTTCAGTAATGTTTCAGTAGTTTATATAAAAAATAAGCGCTAATCCTTTATTCATAGGGAAAAGCGCTTAATGTGTTGTGGGCCCAGCTGGGCTCCCTTCGACTCGCTACGCTCGCTCAGGGTAAACTTCTCACCCCTAAGCATACAAAGCAAAAAGCCGCACAAGGCGACTTTTTTGCTTTGTGGGCCCAGCTGGGCTCGAACCAGCGACCCCCTGATTATGAGTCAGAATGCCATTATGGCTCTATCGTGTTGGGGTTTACTCTGTTACGTGTTTTCAAAATCAACCATTGTAGTGCATACGTAGTGCAACCTCCAAAAATACCAGACCGGTAAAACATGAAAAGCCTTTTAGAATTTGAATGGTTCAAAGGATGATAACAAACAGATATTTGGTTTTCTATTAAGATCAGTCTCATTAATTGCTCAGATACTATTACCTT
>Ga0208905_1000543_pt1 | contig 18986 bp, 13 predicted proteins | sample AntAceMetag02UKS_FD_184776 | JGI IMG/M metagenome (GOLD analysis project Ga0208905, IMG submission 184776) | Saline lake microbial communities from Ace Lake, Antarctica - Antarctic Ace Lake Metagenome 02UKS (SPAdes) (version 2) | ecosystem: Environmental > Aquatic > Non-marine Saline and... | reverse complement strand
ACAGATATTATATCAAATCGTTTATTCAACCCTTAAGGGTTGTTTGGTAGATTATTATTAACTTACTCCGCATTTACTCACAAAATTGTTTATTTTTAAGGTGTTCGTGAGAACGCTTCGCTTAGTTCATACGGAGTTATTCATATTTTTTCCCTTTAGGAAAAATATTTTTAATACAATTTTAAACAGTTATGCTTAAATGTAAGAATGTAATACAAATAAAATTGTGTGAATGAGTAGTTTTATTTTTTATATATTGCAAATCATTTTAAACTAATAAATAAAACTTTTAATTATGTTTACAGGAATTATTGAGGACTTGGGAAAAGTTGCAGATATTAAGAAAGACAAAGCTAATATCAATGTAACTATTAAATCCTTTATAACTAAAGAATTGAAAATAGACCAAAGTATTGCTCATGATGGCGTTTGCCTGACAACAGTAAAAACAGATAAAAAAAATAATCAATATACAGTTACTGCTGTAAAGGAAACATTAGACAGGTCAAATTTTAAATATTTAAAAGTTGGAGATGAAATAAATCTTGAAAGATGTTTGAAAGTAAATAGCAGATTAGACGGACATATTGTGCAAGGACATGTTGACCAAACAGCAATATGCAAATCTGTTGAAGAAACGGATGGAAGCTGGAAATATACTTTTGAATATGACCCTGAAAAAAATAATATTACTGTTGAAAAAGGTTCAATATCAGTAAATGGTGTTAGCTTAACAGTTGTTGATTCCGGCACTAATACATTCTCTGTTGCAATTATTCCTTATACTTATGAAGTTACAAATTTTCATAATTTTAAAAAAGGAACTGTTGTTAATATAGAATTTGATATAATAGGTAAGTATATTGCTAAATTGTTAGAATTATATACAGATAAATAAAATATTGGAAGATAAACCATGTAAAATGAAAAAATATCAACTCTTTTTATCTTCAATATTAACAGGCATCATTTTGAGCTTATCTTGGCCTGCAAATGGACTTCCTATACTTTTATTCTTTGGATTTATTCCCTTATTGTTTGTTGAAGATTATATTTATAAAAATAATAAAAAAAATATTTTTTTCTATTCATATACTGCCTTTTTTGTATGGAATTTATTAACAACATGGTGGATTTATAATTCTACTTTGTTTGGTGTTATATCAGTTGTTATATTAAATTCTTTATTTATGTCTGTTCCTTTTTTTGCATTCCATTTAACAAAAAAATATACAAACAGAAACTTAGGTTATTTAAGTTTAATAGTTTTTTGGATTGCTTTTGAGTATTTTCATCTTAACTGGGATTTATCATGGACATGGCTAAATCTTGGAAATGGTTTTGCCTCTTATCCCAAATACATACAATGGTATGAATATACAGGCACATCAGGAGGAACTTTTTGGATATTATTTGCTAACATTTTTTTCTATTCTCTTATCATTGATTTATTAGAAAAAAGAAAATTAATAACAAAATTTATGATAAAATTTTGCTTTGCCCTTTTATTAATCATCTTGCCAATTATATTTTCTTATTTTATTTATAATAATTATAAAGAGACAAAAAATTATGTAAATATTGTTATTGTCCAGCCAAATATTGACCCTTATAATGAAAAATTTAATGGAATGACTTCTGATGAGCAAATAAAAAGGGTCATATCACTTGCAAAGAGCAAGACCGACAGTTTAACGGATTTTGTTGTTTGTCCTGAGACAGCCATTCCTGAAGGAGTATGGGAAAACAGATTGGAATATTCAAATAGCATAAATAGGTTAAAAAATTTTATAACAATATTTCCTAAATTAAAAATAGTAACAGGACTTTCTTCATATAAGATGTTTGAAAAAGGAGAAAAAAAATCAAGCACTGCCCGAAAATATCCTTATGATGATATGTATTATGATGCTTATAACTCAGCTATATTTTTAGATTCTTCTAAAAATATTCAGATTTATCATAAATCAAAATTAGTTCTTGGTGTTGAAAAAATGCCTTTCCCCGGTATCTTAAAATTTTTAGATAAATTTGCTCTTGATTTAGGCGGAACAACCGGCAGTTTGGGAATACAAAAACAACGCAGTAACTTTATTACACATCCCGATTCTATTAAAATAGCTCCTGTTATATGTTATGAATCTGTTTACGGAGAATTTATAAGTAAGTATATAAAAAATGGTGCAAATCTGATTTTTATTATTACTAATGACGGGTGGTGGGGCAACACATCCGGATACAAACAACATTTTCAATATGCACGATTAAGAGCTGTTGAAACAAGAAGAAGCATTGTCCAGTCCGCAAATACTGGCACATCAGGGTTTATAAATCAAAGAGGAGATATTATTCAATCAACACAATGGTGGAGACCTGTTGCCATTAAACACAAAATAAATACAAATTCTAAAATCACATTTTTTGTTAGATATGGAGATTATATAAGCAAAATATCTGTTATAATAAGTATCTTATTAATATTAACAACTGTTTTTAACATTATTTTTAATAAAAAAAATCATTAATGTCCGACTAAAAATGAAATTAGAATTTATAATAGTAGATTCCTCACTCCGTTCGGAATGACAACTTCATTATGTTGGGAAGGTGGAGAAGAAGCGGCAGCGGCAGCGGCAGCAGCAGCGGCAGCAGCAGCGGCAGCAGAAGCAGCGGCAGCAGCGGCAGAAGCAGCAGTGAGGGTAAGGACGCGTAAAACGCGTCCTTACCCTCACCCTGAACTCCAAATAACACTGTCATTCCGAGTGATAGCGAGGAATCTCATAATATTTAGAAACAATTTTACCTAAATTTTTAAATTTAGTCGGACAATAATAAAAAAAATACCTGTGAATGCTTAAAATGAACTAAAACATGTGCTGAACTCGTTTCAGTATACTTAAAATTATTAAATCTCATTGTTATATGGCAAAATTATTTCATATGGGAAATGACTTATAACCACTATTATGCAAAATATAACCACGCAAAGTTATATCTATGGAGTTAATAACTTTTTATACCTTTACCCGGTTGGATATTTCCTACGGGGTGAATAGATAATATTTTATATCTTTGAATTTGTTTTTATAATGCTACTTTATAACATAAACCAATATAAACCTATACAAACATTTTTATATGACCTATAAAAGATACATTTTTATTATATTAATATTTATTACTGTTTTATTATTTACAAAATCATTATCTGCACAAACAGGAACTATAAGAGGTTTTGTTTATGAAAAAGAAACAGGAGAACCTATATTATTTACAAATGTCTATTTATATAAAACAACTTATGGTGCAGTAACTGATGTTAATGGATATTTTGTTATTTCAAAAGCACCAACAGGTTCATATACTTTAATGGTTACAAGTATTGGCTTTGATACTTTAAAATTTCCCGTAAATATAAAACCTGATAAAATAATTACAAAAAAGTTTTATTTGAATAAATCCAATATCTTACTTAAAGGAGTTTCTGTATCTGCTGAGAAACAGTCATTTAAGACAGAGACAAAGACATCTGTTGTAAAAATTACTCCAAAACAAATAAAACAGATTCCTGCAATTGGAGGACAGCCCGATTTTGCACAATATCTGCAAGTGCTTCCCGGCATTATCTTTACCGGAGACCAGGGAGGACAATTATATATTCGCGGTGGCTCTCCAATACAAAACAAGGTCTTACTGGATGGGATGATTATTTATAACCCTTTTCATTCAATAGGTTTATTTTCTGTCTTTGATACTGATATTCTTAAAAATGCAGAAATCTATACCGGTGGCTTTGGTGCTGAATATGGCGGAAGAATATCCTCTATCATGGATATTACAACACGTGATGGAAACAAGAAAAAAATAACAGGAAAAATATCTGCCGGCACATTTGGGTCAAAACTTTTGATTGAAGGACCTTTGAAAAAACAAACAGACCCTGATAAAGGAAGTTCTTCTTTTATCTTCTCTGCCAAAAATTCTTACTTAGAACAAAGTTCAAAAGTATTTTATAAATATATAAACAAAGAAGGACTTCCTTTTAATTATACTGACCTTTACGGAAAGCTATCTTTTAATGCAACAAACGGAAGCAAAGCAAACATTTTTGGATTTAATTTTAGTGATTATGTAACTGGTTACAATAAGTTAGCCGATTTTCGTTGGAACTCCTCAGGAGGAGGAACAAATTTTCTTGTGATACCGCCAAACTCTTCGGCTCTTATACAAGGTAATATCGCTTATTCCAAGTATAAAATATCTCTTGAAGAAGAAAGTTTTTTGCCACGAACAAGTGAAATAAACGGCTTTAATATGGGACTAAATTTTACATATTTTTATGGGAAAAATGAATTGAAATATGGAATTGAGATGCTTGGCTTTAAAACTGTTTTTAACTTTTTTAACTCTGTTAACCGTAAAATTGACCAAACAGAAAACACAACCGAATTAGCAGGATTTATTAAAACAAAAATAATAAAAGGTAAAATAATTCTTGAACCAAGTTTTAGAGCCCATTATTATGCTTCCTTATCTGAACTCTCACCAGAACCAAGATTATCTGCTAAATTAAATATATCTGATGATTTGAGAATCAAATTTGCAACAGGACTCTATTCACAAAATCTTATCAGCTCAAGGTCAGACAGAGATGTTGTAAACTTGTTTTATGGTTTTTTGTCAGGACCGGAAAATCTGCAAACGGAATTTGATGGAAAAGATGTTAAAAGTAAACTTCAAAAAGCTCAACATATTATCTTTGGTATTGAATATGACTTATTTAAACATTCAACAATCAACATAGAAGGATATTATAAAAACTTCTCGCAATTAACAAATATGAACAGAAATAAAGTATTTGACGACACACCTGAATATTCTGATATACCTGATTATTTAAAAAAGGATTTTATAATAGAATCAGGTAATGCACAAGGTATTGATGTCTCTGTAAAATATGATTACAGACGACTTTATGTCTGGGCCGTATATTCACTTGGTTATATACATAAATCTGATGAAATATCAGATTATGTGCCTCATTATGACAGAAGACATAATGTTAATTTAGTCGGCTCTTATATAATGGGAAAAAATTTAAACTGGGAATTTGATGTCAGATGGAATATGGGCTCAGGATTCCCCTTTACTTTGACACAGGGATTTTATGAACTTTTAGATTTTTCCGGAGGAATAAATACTGATTATACAACAATTAATGGCTATATAGGAACTCTGTATGACGACCTTAACAAAGGAAGATTACCATATTATCACCGTTTAGATGTCTCTTTAAAAAGAAAATTTGAACTTGGGAAAAATTCAACTCTTGAAATAAATATAAGCATAACAAATGTTTATAATAGAAAAAATGTTTTTTATGTTGATAGGATAACCAATGAACGTATTGACCAACTGCCTGTTATGCCCAGCGCCGGATTAAGTTTGACTTTTTAATTAGGACTTGCTCATAAAGTTCCTATCGTTCAACTTGGGTAATAATCATATTTTTCAGATATTTTGCTGTATAACTACCTGTATTATCAATAATTTTTTCAGGTGGTCCCTGACAGATTATTTTTCCGCCTTTTTCACCACATTCAGGACCTATATCAATAATGTAGTCAGCAGATTTTATAACATCCATATTATGTTCTATTATCAGTACTGTATTTCCTTTATCAACCAAAATATTAAGCACATTTAAAAGAACTTTAACATCGTCAAAATGCAGACCTATTGTTGGCTCATCCAATATGTATAAAGTATTACCTGTATCGCGTTTTTCTAACTCGGCAGACAGTTTTACTCTTTGTGCTTCGCCACCAGATAATGTTGTTGATTGTTGTCCTAGAGTTATATATCCAAGTCCTACATGTTGCATTGTTTTAACTTTTCTATATATGTTTGGTATATTTTTAAAAAAAGGCACACATTGATTTATGCTCATATTTAGCACATCGCTAATAGATTTTCCTTTATATTTAATTTCCAGTGTCTCGCGGTTATATCTTTTTCCGTTACATGTCTCACATACAACATAAACATCGGGCAAAAAGTTCATTTTAATAGTTCTAAGTCCTGCTCCTTGGCATGTCTCACATCTGCCACCTTTTACATTAAAAGAAAATCTTCCTGATTTGTAACCTCTTATTTTAGATTCCGGCAAATGGGCATATAACTTCCTTATCTCATCAAAAACGCCTGTATAAGTAGCAGGATTTGACCTTGGCGTTTTGCCGATAGGTGCCTGATTGATTTCTATCACTTTGTCAATATTGTTTATGTTTTCTATAGAATTGTATGGCAAAGGATTTTTAAATGACTTATAAAAATACTGGCTTAAAACCGGATATAATGTCTCATTAACAAGAGAGGATTTGCCGCTACCAGACACGCCTGTAACACATATTAGCATACCAAGAGGTAATTTTAGGCATACATTTTTCAGGTTGTTACCTTTTGCATTATTAAGTATTAAAAACTTTCCGTTTCCTTTGCGACGAACCAAAGGTATTTTAATATATTTTTCTCCTTTTAAATATTGGGCTGTTAAAGTATTGCTTTTAATAAAGTCTTTTGTTGTTCCATTAGCAATGATTTCTCCTCCATATTTTCCTTGTTTGGGTCCAATATCAATAATATAGTCAGCAGACATAATTATTTCTCTGTCGTGTTCAGCCACGATAATAGAATTTCCCATATCCCGTAATTTTTTTAATGTCTTAATCAGGCGGATACTATCCCGTTGGTGCAATCCTATACTTGGTTCGTCAAGTATATATAATATTCCTGTAAGTTGGGAGCTTATTTGGGTTGCAAGCCGTATTCGTTGTGATTCGCCACCTGACAAACTTCTTGCTGTTCTGTTTAAAGTTAAATAATCCAGACCTACATCTAACAGAAATTTGATTTTGGTTTTTATTTCTCTAACAATTTCCTGAGCTATTTTTAATCTTCTTTTATCTATATAAGAATCAATATTATCAAACCATTTATAAAGTTGAATTAATTCAAGGTTAGCCAGGTCAGCTATATTTTGAGCAGATATTTTAAATGACAGAGATTCTTTTTTCAGTCGGGTTCCATTACATTCGGGGCATGTCTTGGTGTTCATAAATTTACCAACCCATTTTTTAATGGAATTAGAAGATGTTTCTGTATATTGCTCAGAGATAAAATTAATAATACCTTCAAAATTAAGATTATAAGTTATTCCTATACTATCATTTATGACTGTAAATATTTCGTCAGAGCCATAAAGTATAACATTAATTGCTTTTTCGGAAATATCTTTAACAGGAGTGTTAATATCAAAATTATATTTTTTGCCTATTGCTTCAAGTTGTTTAAAAATCCAGTTGTTTTTAAATTTTCCTACAGGTATGATGGCGCCGTTTTTTATGGTCTTTGTTTTATCAGGAATAATTTTATCAATATCTAATTCGGATATTACTCCCAGTCCGTTACATTTAGGGCATGCACCGTAAGGTGTGTTAAAAGAAAATATATTAGGTTCCGGCTCTTCATAAGATATTCCTGATGTTGGACACATCAGAGAGCGACTGAAATACTGAACATTTCCTGTTTCATCCATAACAGCAATTTTGTTTTCACTGTATTTCATTGCTGTCTTGACAGATTTTATAATTCGTTGTTTTGAATTTTCTGATACATTAATTTTATCAACAACAATTTCAATGTCGTGTATTTTATATCTGTCAAGTTGTAATCCGAAGCTAAGTTCTTTGATAGTTCCATCAGTTCTGACTTTCAGGAATCCCTGTTTTCTTATTTTTTCAAATAAATCTCTGTAATGTCCTTTTCGCGCTTTTATTATAGGAGACAGAACAGTAATATTTTTATTTATAAATTTTTCAAATATGAGATTAATGATTTGGTCATCAGTATATTTAATCATTTTTTCGCCGGTAACATAAGAATATGCGTCAGAAGTGCGGGCAAAGAGAAGTCGTAATAGGTCATATATTTCTGTAATTGTTCCTACAGTGGAGCGGGGATTTTTATTAATAGTTCTTTGTTCAATAGAGATGACAGGGCTTAGTCCTGTAATTTTATCAACATCCGGTCTTTTGAGGTTACCAATAAACTGTCGTGCATAAGCAGAGAGTGTCTCAACATATCTTCTTTGTCCTTCGGCATATATAGTATCAAAAGCCAGGGATGATTTTCCACTACCGCTTAGTCCTGTTATAACGACTAATTTATTACGAGGTATGGAACAATCAATGTTTTTAAGATTATGAACCCGAGCTCCGTATATATCAAGAGTTTTATTTATTTTTACTTGTGGATTTATCGTTGGAATTTAGATTTTTTTGGTGTTGTTTTGCTTCAGAATATATTTTTAGCTGATTGATTCTATCTATTGCCAGTTCATTATTTATACTTGATATATCAAAAAGCAGTTCTATTTTCTTTCCATTATCAGAGAATATTACTTTGTCAGCAAGAGATTTTATAAGATACATTCCTCTTCCTTTGTTTGAGTTTGATTCTTTTGATATATCTGTTGGGTCAGAGATATTATTATAATCAAATCCATTACCTTGATCTTCAATGGTAAAAGACAGGACTGCTGGTTTTTGTTCAAAAGTAACAAATATATTTTTTCTGGGATTTTTTTTGTTTCCGTGAATTATTGCATTTTCAACGGCTTCGGTAACAGCTACAATTATATTACCAAAATAATTGTTACTTACATGAAATTCATCACATATAGTATCAACAAATTCTTCAACTAAGTGAATATTTTTTGGTAATGATTTACATTTTAATTGATGGCTGTCCATTTTAATAAATTAATCTTCAAAATTGTATAAATATTCGTTAACTTTATTTTTATAAAAGGGTTTTAGACCTGGAGGAACAGTTTTTAACAGTTCTTTTTCTTCTTTTAATAACTTATTATACTTAAAAAAATTGTTAGGGTTACTAAAATTATGATTTTTTGCTTGTTCTGCCTTTCTTTTTTTTTCAAATCCGCGTTTTTGTTCTGCTTTTTCAGATTCAAGAAGTCGGACTATAATTTCCTGTTGTCGTTTTAATGTTTGTTGAGATATAATTTTATTTACGAGGTCTGTCTCTGTTTGTTCCATTTTTTTTGTTATTTCACTTATTTTTCCATCCATTTGTTGTCCGTTTTTCTTTAACTCCTGACTTATTCCCTGCAGATGTCTTCTTATGGCTTCCTGTTGGGCTGCTAGCCGTGCTAATTGTTCGCTCATAGTTTTTTGTCCCTGTCCTTTTTTGCCATCTTTCATTCCTTTTTTTAGTTGTTCAATTTGTTTATTGAGTTGCTGTTGTAATTGTCTCATTGACTTTATAGACATTTTTCCTTTACCCGGCGAGGGCTTTCCTTTGCCTTTACATTTGCATCCTTTACCTGATTTTTGTTGCGACATTGCTTGTTTCATAGCTTCTAATGACTCTGATAATAGCAAAGCCAGATTATTAACAGATGTCATAACATATTGCTGACGGCTAACAGCCTGACCTTTTGTTTTATATGTATATCCTATTGTGTTCATATCCAACAATATATTTAAGGTCTTTTCAATATTTTGATTTATCTTATTGATTTCATTATTAACAAAAGATTTTATTCTTACCTGTCTTTTACTCAATGCAAACAAAGAATCCTCAATCATTTGCATATTGTCTTTTATGTCCTTTTGTTTTCTGATGATTTCTATATATTTAGGGTCTGTTCTTGCAGTTTTTTTCAGTTCTTTCATTAGATTTTCCTGGTCAAAAGATGTCTGTATAAGATTTTCAAGGATGTTTCTAAGTGCATCAATATCTTCTGCCAGACCTTGTTTTTCCATTTCTTCTTTCATGTGTTGAAATTTTTGTGAAAGATTTTCCATTTGTTCTGAGGCACTTTTTTGTGATTTAGATGCTTTTTTGTTTCTGTTTTTTCCTAATGATTCAGTACTCTCATCCAGATTTTGCTGAATATCATCTTCTTGTTTTTGAGTGTCTTTCAGATTGTTAGGTTCTTCTAATTCATTATTTTTTTGTTTTAAATCTTTTATATCTTCCCTAATATCTTTAAAATCTTTATTTATTTGTTTTTGTTCTTCTGATAATTTATCTTGCTGATGCAAATTTTTCTTCTCTAAAGATTTTTTAGATAGTTTTTCCTGTTTCTTTGATAATTCAGATAGTTTTTCAATTGTTTCTGTTATTTTTTTTTCAAATTCAAGCTGTTTAAATATTTCAAGAGTTCTGTCAAGTTGCTTTTCTATATCTTCGTTTTCTAAATTCATGTTATCAAGCATTTTTTTTATTTTATCTTTATCAAGTTTATCAAGCATTTTTTCAAGTTCTTCAAACATTTTCTTCATCTCATCTGTCATCAGCTCATCAAAAAGCTTGTTTAATTCTTCCTGTTTTTTAAGTATATCTTCGTCAACATGAGTATATTGTTGCTCTTTAAAATTTTTTTCTTCATTTTGTTTTTGAATGTTTTCTATTTTTTCTTTTAGTTGTTTTTGTTTTTCAAGTAAATCTTTGATTTCTTTTTCCTCCTGCCATCCGATTTTTTTCTTTTCTAATATCTTTTTATTTAATTGTTCAGTAGATTTTTGTAAGTCCTTTACTTGTTTTATTGTTTGTTCAATATCCTGTTTTATCTTTTGACTGTTTTTTTCTGAATTTTCTTTTATTTCTTTAAGTGTAGGAATTTTAGAGACCATTGTCTGTGAACGGGTTGATTTGCTTCCGTTTATAGCATCATTATCCCATATTTCAAAATAATATTCAAATTCATTACCGGGATTTAATGATAGTGCTGACAAATCAAAATGATAAAAAAATTGTTGTTGTCTTATTATATTATCTATAGAAATTTTATCCAAAAATATTTTGTCTGTTGAGTCAGTAGATTCTTTGTCAGATAATTTTTTATAGCAAAAGATTAATTTTTTAAATCCATAATCATCTTTTATAATGCCTTTAAAATAAAAATTGTTGTCATACAAAGAATCTCTGTATTCTTCCACTTTTATTATCGGATATTCATCAGGAATGACTTTTATGGAATAAGCAAGCGAATCTTTGTTGGTAATATATTTATTTAAGGTCTTTATTGAATATGTCTGGTTTTTAAGGAAAACACCGGAAAATTTGAACGCATTGGAAGATTCTTTTTTAATATTGTGTGTCTTGTCTTTAAATTTTAATATGATATTTTTTGTATCTTTGGTAAAGAACTTCCAGTTTACTCTTGTCCCACAAGGAATAATTAAATCTCCTGTGTTTTCTAATACATCATTTTTTTTCTTAATATATTTTGGATAAATAAGAGCTGCTTCAAAATTTAAAATTATTGGTTTAGGAAATACTGTGAGCTCGTATATTTTGGAATAATAATTTTCAGCAAAAAATTGAAAGGTCTGATTTTTTTGTATGTTATTAAACTTATAATGAAAAAGTATAGTATTTTCTTTCGACATCTTATACTGCACATTATTGGTTTTTATATAAATATTTTCAGGTATTTCATCTCCAATAAGCTTAACATCCAATTGAAAGTCATCCTGTTGTATTGCTTCTAATTTTTTGTTTAAAACAATAAATTTAAAAGAGGCTTTTTTTTCAAAGAACTCATTATATTTGATAAGTCTCTTTGTTGATTCGGTAAACAAACTTGGCGCGGTGAACAAGACAATAATAAGAAATAGCAGCGGTATAAAAGTATATTTTATATATTTTTTGTTTTTTGACAAATCAATAGCAGAAGAAAATGGTATGGGTCTGAGTTTTGAAATTTTTTGATTTATGCTTGCCTGAATAAGCTCTTTGTTTTGCAGATTATTATCTTGTAATTGTTTTAATTGCAAAGTATTAAGCAATTTATCTTTTACTTTAGGAAAATGCTTTCCAATAATTTTTGATGCCTGTTCTTTAGAAATTATCTTACCGATTTTATAAATTTTTGATAAAGGAATTATTATGTATTTCAGAAGTATTATAATGTTTATAATAAGATATGTATAAAAAATCGTAGTTCTAACAGCTATTCCAAAATGAGCAAAATATTCCAGTATATTAACAGCAATATAAAAGAGCAATAAAATGGTGATAGTATAAATTATACCTTTGACAAGTTGATTTTTGTAATATTTACGGATAAACTCATCTAATTTGTTAATTAATATGTTGTAATTATCTGTCATTTATAGTTATTGTCCTAAAAATTAGTAAGTGTCTATATAAAGTGGATTCACAGATTACAAAATTACATAAAATTTGCGAATATATTATGAACCGGCTAAAATTTTGTCAGAGGCAAAATGAAATAATACAGGCACAGGACAGAATTGTGGAACGTAGAAAACCCGACAGGTCGCGTAGCACCTGTTGAGTAAATAGTGAAAATTTCTTGTATTTGTCTTTTTACCTTTTATTGTATATATACAAACTGACAAAAATAATGTAGAAATGATATTTTTGATGTTGTAGAGACGAGGCGTTATTTTGGTAATGTAGAGACGAGGCCCCGGTTGGATAAAAACACGATCCAACGGGATAAACATGCCTCGTCTCTACATTATTATATCGCCTCGTCTATACTCTTAGCGCGAGCATTACACATTTTAAACTTGCATACCTTAAAATTTTCCAGATTTCAACGGTAAGAATAAAAGCTAATGCTTTTTTATGTTGTTATAATTGGGTTACAAGATCTAAATGTGTAATTTTTTCTGTTTAAAAAGATTTAAAGATGTAAAATTACAATTTTTTTTAATAATTGTAATTTTTTTTATTTTGAGAATTTACAAATTTTTATATATGTCTTTTCTGTGTCCGATTTTGATTATTTCTATGGTTAAAATATCGTCTGTAATTGAATATATTATTCTGTAATTGCCAGTTCTGATTCGGTATTTATTAATAGCACCTTTTATTTTTTTGTATCCTCGTGGACGAGGATTATCAGATAAATTTTCTATATTTTTAACAATTATCCTTGATGTTTTCTGAGGAATTACTTTAAATTGCTTTTTGAGGGAACTATCTATAATTATTTTATACTTCATAATACGCTATATTACCAATAATTAAATTATTTCCTCTTGTTTAAGTTCATCAGTAAATTTATCAAAGTCCATTAAGTCCTTATCTTTCCTTTTTTCATACAATTTTATATCAATTAAATCTTCCAAATCTTCTAAATATTCTATTAATACTTTGTCAGGATTTTTTAAATCAATCTGTAAAGCAATCCTTTCTCCTTTATCGTTTGTTAAAAAGTTTAGTCCTTTCATAATTATGTTGTTTTAATCGTTAACCTTGTTAAATAAATTTTACTTTGCAAAATTAATCAGGAAACTGCCTGATTATTTTACAGGGTTAATTGTCGTTTATGTATTAACTTCTTTTTTGATTTAACTTTTAAAAATGTAAATATACAAATATTTTTAATAATTTCAATTTTTTTTTATTAATTTAAAAAAATTTTATGATAAGTCCTCAGGACAGAATTAGAAAATATAAAATACCCGGCATGTGCATTGCGACCTGTTGAGTAAATAGTGAAAATTTCTTGTGTTTATCTTTTTACCTTTTATTGTATATATGGTAGTGTATATTAATTATTGATATAGATATAATCTTTGGGGCTTTAGCCCAAAACACAATGATTAACAGACACTACCAGAAATTGATTTTAATGAACAATACATTTTTGAATTTTTACGAATGACGATTATCAAAATAATGCCGCCTCTACGAGGCTATGACAAAAGCATAGCATATTGACATTACCATAATATCGCACCGATGGTGCTGTTTTTATAACGAAAGTTAATAATAAAAAAGTATTAAACATAAAAAGTGCTTCAGACACGAACTAGCACATAAACAAAAGGCAACATTATTGGTAATCAAAAATATGTACGATAAATAAAGCCTCGTAGAGGCGAAAATATGGTAAAATAGACAGAAAGGTCAAAAACAAAGTGCCGTAGGCACGATATTATAAATAAACACTAAATAAAGCCTCGTAGAAGGCAACATTATTGGTAATCATGTTAATTCTCATGAAAAATGCACCACACAAAAGTAAAAAAATATGTCAAAAATTAAATTCAATTAACTAAATAATTTATGATGATTATCTAAAATTATGCTCCGAATATTTTTTATAATGTTTAATATTACTGCACTATAGGGATATTTATTTAAAATAAAAAATATCAATTAATATATGACACTACCAATTTTTTTTGATATATTATATAAAACATTAAATAAAAAATATAATTTTGTTGAAAATTTTATATTTATTGGGAATAAATAATTTTTTAATCATAAAATAATAAAAATATGTTTGACAAAAAAATTTATATAAACAGAAGAAACCGATTAAGAGATAAAATACAAAACGGTTTAGTCCTGCTTCTTGGCAATCCTGCTTCTCCTCAAAATTGCCTTGCAAATCATCTTCATTACAGGCAAGATAGTTCTTTTCTTTATTATTTTGGCCTTGACTTTGAAAATTTAGCAGCTGTCTTAGATGTTGACGAAAACAAAGATTATATTTTCGGCGATGATGTTGATATAGAAGATATTATATGGATGGGACCGCAAGAATCAATAAGAGAAAAAGCAGATAAAACAGGAGTTGAAAATACGGCTCCTTTTAATCAATTATCAGATTTATTAAAAAAAGCCATAAAGCAAAAAAGGAAAATCCATTTTTTACCGCAATACAGAGCTGAGAATATTATTTTACTGGAAAATCTGCTTGGGATACATTCTTTACAAATAAATAATTATGTGTCAAAAGAATTGATAAAAGCAGTTGTAAGTATGCGTTCTGTAAAAGAACAATGTGAGATAGAAGATTTGGAAAAATTTGAAGATGTAGCTTATGAGATGCATGTAACAGCTATGAAAATGGCAAAACCGGGTATTATTGAACAAAAAATTGCAGGCACAATTGAAGGTATTGGTTATGCTTATGGAGGACTGATGTCTTTCCCTCCAATAGTATCTATACATGGCGAGACCTTGCATAATCCTTATCATAAAAATATTTTACAAAAAGGTGATATGTTGCTTACTGATGCCGGGGCAGAATCACCAATGCGTTATGCAACAGATATTACACGAACCGTGCCTGTTGGCGGAAAATTTAGTCAAAAACAAAAAGAAATCTACCAGATTGTGTTAGATGCACAGACCAACACAATAAAAATAAGTAAACCAAATGTTACATATCAAAGTGTACATATTGATGCTATGCGTGTGATAACAGAAGGACTAAAAAAACTTGGAATTATGAAAGGCAATACAGAACAAGCTGTCCAACAGGGCGCTCCTGCATTATTCTGTCCACACGGATTAGGACATATGATAGGACTTGACTGTCATGATATGGAAAGCTTAGGCGAAGATTTTGTCGGATATGACAAAGAAACCAAAAGAAGTAATATATTCGGCTATAATGCTTTAAGATTAGGCAGAAAACTTCAGACCAACTTTATAATGTCTGACGAACCCGGAATATATTTTATACCCGAACTTATTGACAAATGGAAAGCAGAAAAAAAGTTTACTGAGTTTATAAATTATAAAAAATTAGAAGATTATAAGAACTTTGGAGGTATAAGAATTGAAGATGACCTTTTGGTAACAAAAACAGGATGCAGAGTGTTAGGAAAGCATATACCTAAAACAATAAAAGAAATTGAAGACACAATGGCTGAATAAATTATTTTTTAAATAGTTATCAAATTATCATTTATAGTTATTTATTTATAATTTTAAGAATATGTATCAAACAATTTTATTTAAAAACAAAAAAATTTATTTCAAGGAACAAGGTAAAGGCAAAGCAATTGTCTTGTTACATGGATTTTTAGAATCCCTTGATATATGGAATGAATTTTCAAATCAACTTTCAAAAAAGTTTAGAGTTATAACTGTTGATTTGCCTGGTCATGGCAAAAGCCAAAGCATTGACAAAATCAATACAATGGAACTTATGGCTGACAGTGTTAAAGCGGTCTTGGATTATCTTAAAATAAACAATTGCATTATGCTCGGTCATTCAATGGGTGGATATACGACTCTTGCTTTTGCCGACAAATATCCTGCTCTGTTAAAAGGATTTGGTTTGTTTCATTCCAGTGCTTTGGCAGATACACCGGAAGCCAAAGAAAACCGTAATAACATAATAAAAATTGTAAAACAGGATAATATTAAGTTTGTCCGTCAATTTATTACAAGTTTGTTTGCTCCTGAAAATGTTAAGATTTATGAAAAAGATATAAGACAACAGCAGCATGTTGCAATAAAAATGTCTAAACAGGATATTATTGCTGCAATAAGAGGAATGGCAAAAAGAAAAAGTACGTTAGAAGTGCTTATAAAATCAAAAGTCCCTGTACTTTTTATAATAGGAAAAAAAGACCCAAGAATACCTTATGATAAAGTTCTTGCTCAAGCTACGTTGCCCAAACATTCTGAAATATTAATGCTTGATAATGTTGGACACATGGGATATTTGGAAGCACAAAATGAAACATTAAAGACAATAAAATGTTTTGCTGAAAAAATATTTTTATAAATTAAAGCGACACTTTTTTACCAAACGGCAAGATTCTTTTTGTGCCAAATCCCTTGTTTATTATATTTAATAATTCTACATCATTTTTCTTAAATATTGTTCCAAACACTGTTTTTATATTCCTGTATTTAAAAATATCTTTGCTCATAACAGACGATGGTCCTAAAAGAAATATATCACAATCATCTTTTGTATTATTAACAATATTCATAAAGGTCTTATTAAAAATTGTTGTTGCAGAAATAATTATTGCATCTGCATTTCCAACATATTTTCCTTCTTTATCAATAGAAATAATATTGTTATTTTTTTTTATCATATCAAAAGCAGAAACATTGATATTTTCTCTTTTAAATTTTTTAAATAAAGATTCAAAAAGCCCAATCATAACTATATTGTCATAATTTTTGAAATTTACACCATCAAAAATGTCAACAACTTTGTCATACTTATTTGAATAATTTAATAAAGCATTGTAATAGGCATTTAAAACTATTCTGTGTTTAATATTATCCAAATCAGGATATTTTAAATTTTTAATTTTAGTATCAACATTATTTGAGAGTGTTGCACAGATGCCTGTATTTCCATTTTTTAGTAATACAGCTGTATATATAGCACCATAAATGATTTTTTCAATGTTTTGAGTGTCAGCTCCATACTTTTCCAAAAGATATTTTAATGGTTCATTCATTATTTTTTAAATTTTAATATTTATCATCAATAAATTTTATAGCTTTTTCGTTTTTTATATTCATTGCAGGAATTCCTTTATAATCTTTAATAACAATACCTTTGACACAAATTTTTTTGTTTAACAGTTCCTTTTCCGGCTTGTAACTAAAATTAACTCTGTTGTTTTTCCATATTGTTATTGTAAAAATCTGATTATGGAATGTTTGGTCAAGATTTATAAAAGTATTTCCTTTTTTGCTGTATTTTGTAGAGACTACTGTTCCGCATACTGTAATTTTTTCGCCAATATGAGATTTTGCCTCAACAGTATTAAATTGTCCTTTTGACAAATCTTTTGTATCTAATGGCTGAACGTTATTTTTGTTTTTTTTAGTTTGCCATTTTTTTATATCATAATGCGCTTCTATCTTATTTTCCTGCTCATCAGGAATATCAGGAAAGAAATCTATCCCGGTTAGTTTTTCAACACTATCAACGTTGACAGCATAATGCATTACAGGATAAACACAGGATTCATTAGGCATTATAAAAGCAATGGCTTTTTTTTCATTACCTTCATAATCCAGAACTATTTTATAAAAATATTCAGGGATGCCTACTTTATTTTTACCGATAGTATATAATCCATCTGTTAAAACTCCACCAGTAACAACAAATACCTGCTCTTTTGATTCAATTACATATTGTCTGATAGTATTTTCTAAGTCAGCCCATCTTTCTCTGTTAAATTTATCTCTTTGGGGTGACATATTAGAATAAAAAAATGATTCACTAACAGCTTTTTTACTCCATCTAAAATCAGCATTTGGAGCTAAATGTCCTCTGTCATATCCACTATCCCAATAATCTGACTTGACCGCAGTACCTGTCTTTACCAAACTATCTATCCTAAAATCATTTGAACGCGGAGTATTACCATAAATAATGTCAGCCGTAATAATATGAACCACCCATTTTGCCTGTTCATATTTTTCATCATAACAAAGCGACATAGCAGAATGCTTGATAATTACATCGTCTTTTGTATGTTTTGGGAGACCAATTTTTTGAATATCCTGCCTTATCCTTAAAAGTTTTAAATATTCTAATTTTAATAATATCTTTTCTTTTTCTTTTTTAATACTATCCAGATTATCTTCAAGTTTATCAATCTTAATGTTAATATTTTCCTGTGAAGATACTTTAAATGATAGTAATACAAATAAAACAATTAGTAATTTTTTCATGTATAATACAATAATGTTAAATAATTTAGGGCAATTTATATATTTTTTTCAAAAATGGTTTTCCAAATATAAAATTTTTGTTATATCTTTGCCAAAAGCCCAGGTGGTGAAATTGGTAGACACGCTAGCTTGAGGGGCTAGTAACCGTAAGGTTGTGCAAGTTCAACTCTTGTCCTGGGTACTATGATGGCGATTTAATCTTTTTTTAAGTCATCATTATTTTTATAAAATAGCCCAAGTGGTGAAATTGGCAAACACGCTACATTCAGGGTGTAGTGACCTTACGGTCTTGCAAGTTCGATTCTTGTCTTGGGCACAAGGGCTTTTTTATCTGGGTTCTACCACGAATTTAATGGAAAATTATAATTTAGCAGGAAAAACAATGATATATTTTTAGAGCAATTTTTTTATCTGTATTTCTGTTATTTGTGTATATTGAATTTTGTTTTATATAAGTTTTA
>Ga0208905_1000540_pt1 | contig 19074 bp, 7 predicted proteins | sample AntAceMetag02UKS_FD_184776 | JGI IMG/M metagenome (GOLD analysis project Ga0208905, IMG submission 184776) | Saline lake microbial communities from Ace Lake, Antarctica - Antarctic Ace Lake Metagenome 02UKS (SPAdes) (version 2) | ecosystem: Environmental > Aquatic > Non-marine Saline and Alkaline... | reverse complement strand
CAGCCAGAGATTATTCGTAAAACTGTCCGTTTTCTGCCAGGTAATCACGTTCCAGGGAAATACACCAAAGAAACCCTGCAAATAGACCATAATCAAGCTTTTTTTCTTGAAGATAGAACCGACTGCCTTCCAATTGAATTTATACTGGCCGATTTTAATTCCCTGAAGTTCATCTTCACCGCTACCACGTGGAACATCTTTAACGTTGAAAAAAATAAAAATAGCCAGCACAACACCCAGCGAGCCGGTAATGTAGAAGATAGCCCGCCAACCGATTATCCCAGCCAATACCAGAGCCAGCACCATACCCATCAGGTAGCCAATAGGCTGGGTCAATTGCAATATGCCGTATATTTTCCCTCTGACCTTAGGCGAGTACAGGTCAGATATCAAGCTGTACATCCCCGGATAGCTCGAATCATCAATCCCAGTGGATGATCGAGTTACTAAAAAGAAATTGAAGTTGGGAGCAATGGCACTGATCCAGGCGGTAGTTCCCCAAATGAGAGAGGCGAACGCCAATAACTTGCCGCGGTTATATTTATCATTCAACCAGCCCCAGATCGGGTATAAGATGGAGCCTACAACCAGGGCGCCTGTATTGATCAGGCCCCACTGCGTATAAGTCATATTAAAAGTTTTCATGATCGGGTTTTGCATTGGGCCGATCAGCAGTTTATCGGTCTGATGCACTAACATGAAAATAAAAAATATGATGACAGTTTTTTTTGCGAAACGAGTGTTGGCCTTTCTTGCTTCTTTCGTTTTATCAGCTTTCATAAAGACCCTCCTGATGATACGTATACATTGTCGAACACTCCGCTTAGGTAATAATATTATTATAAATCCTCTCAAGGAGAGCTGTCAAACAGATTTTCGGGAAATTTGCTTTTAACGGTGAGCTAGGATAGTTTCAGTTCACCTGTGATATACTCTCAAAGAGTACATATCTACCTCTTTCTTTTGTAAGCTGGTAGTAATAACTCATAAGCACTCCTTTGGTGTTGGTAGATTGAAGGTGCCTTATTTTACTTCAGGCTACCTCCTTCCTAATAGCGTTGTTGCACTTACGAGTTGAATCTCAGGAATAACAAATTAGCAAATACACCATCATTCATTTGAGATTCATAAAGCAAAAAGAAAGGGGAGCACAGAAACGCTTTGGTTTAAATATATGTATTGGTTTGCCAGTAAGCAAGAATATTATACCTCTCGTCATCTGGTTTTGGACAAGCAAAGGTACCATTAATAGCATATCACAAATCGCCTTGATAAATCTACAGTAAAAACCCTCAATTATAATTATGAAGGGAATTAGAATATGACCGTAGAAGCTGTTGGGAAAAAAGGAGGCAATCTCCAAAGTAAACCTAAAATTAAAAATCGTTGGAGGAGCGCATTTGCATTAAGCTTTGCGTCTTTTATGGACAATAATGAAGGAACCTCGTTCATTACTGCTATGTTCCCCGTCATCCGGGCGCAATTTGGAATGACATTAGGCGCTTTAGGTTATATAGCTGCTCTTCCCAAGATCATCGCTGCTGTTTTATGCCCCTTTTGGGCGGGTGTGGGACGCAAGTATAAACGCAAGAATGTTTTGATCTTCGCTACGGGGGTCTGGGGTATTTGGGCAGTTGCGATTGGTTTTGCACAGACAACTACCCAGTTGTTCATTTTGGTAGGTATTTCACTCGTCGGTGCAGTAGCCAGCCAGCCATTAATGCAGGAAATGTTGATGGACCTGTTCGGTGATGAAGAACGCGGTAAGGCAGTAAGTATCGTATATGGTCTGGCTGGGATTATGATGCTGCCCATATTTATAGCGAACGGCTGGCTTGCTATGATGGAAAGCGGCTGGCGTTATGCATTTTTTGCTGCTGGTATTCTGAGTGTCATTAGTGGGTTGGTAATTTGGCTGTATGTTGATGATCCTGGACGGGGAGCATCAGAAGCCGAACTGGCCGATATCAAGCTAGCTAGTCAAGAAAGATATGGGTTGATCAAATGGTCAGAAGTAAAGGAATTATTCAAGACCAAGACTTTTGTGCTGATGTTAGGTCAACGAGTTCTGAGCGGACACCTTTTGATGTTTTCAATGGGTGTAGTTTATATGGTTGATGTGCTTGGATTCAACATCCAGCAGGCTAACTGGATGTTGATACCGTATCATGCTGGCGGGATGTTGGGAATGTTTACCTTTGGTTTCATCGCCGATCGGATCCACAAGATCTTTCCGAAATATGGACGGATAGGTGTCATCCAGGTGATCCAGCTTTTGTTTGCTGTGTTAGCCTTTTTTGGTACGCAATTTATCTATGCCAACAAAGCTATTTATATTGTTTTATTCTTTTTGATGCAATTTTTTGCAGCGGGCAATATGGGTGTCAACCGCCCAATCGTGGCTTCCGTGGTGCGGCCTGAGCTGCGGGGAACAGCCTATGCATTGTTTGTATCGGTTTTCGAAGCGATTGCTTGGGCGATCTATAATATAGTAGCAGGACAACTGGGTGAAATCTATGGTCTAAAGCCTGTGTTCTTAGCTGCGCTGGTGATATTGATGCTGGTTAATACGGCTTTCATCACCTTGATCTACAAACCTTATGCCAGAGATGCGCAAGCGTTGAAAGATCAAATGACGGTGCGCCGTGAGAAGTTGTTAAAACAGGAGGTATAAAATAGGTTATGAATGCAAGAAAAACCGAACTCAATTTGAGAAACCACCAAGCCTATTTGTCATCTATTGAAAGTGTCACAGGCCATAATCCGCCTAATATCGTCCTGATTTTCGTGGACGATATGGGCTATGGCGACATCTCCTGCTTTGGCTCGCAAGCCATCCAAACCCCGAACTTGGATGACATGGCAGAGAACGGCGTTCGCTTGAACAACTTCTACGCTTCCAGCCCGGTCTGTTCACCCTCGCGTTTCGGCTGCCTGACCGGGCGCTACCCGACACGCGGCTTCGTCCATTATGTATTTGTCCCGGAGTCTGGCAGCCTGTGGGGAAAGATGGTCAACCGTTTTTTCTTTCCTTATGGTGTGCGGGGTATCCTGCCGGATGAAATCACTATCGCCGAGGCGCTGCGGTCGGGCGGTTACAAAACGGGCATCTTTGGCAAATGGCATTTGGGCGATCACAGTCCCTACCTGCCCAACGAACATGGTTTTGATCATTTCTTTGGCTCATATTATTCCAACGACATGAAACCTTACGCTTATTACCGTAATAATGAAATTGCCATTGATGCCCCTCTTGACCAGAATCAGCTAACCAAAATGATTACGAATGAAATTCTGAACTTCATTAATGCAAATCACTATCAGCCTTTTTTCATCTATTACCCTTCACCTTTTCCTCACAACCCTGTCCACGCCAGCGAAGATTTTGCAGGTACATCCAAGGCCGGCACGTATGGAGATTGTGTACAAGAAATTGATTGGAGCGTTGGCGAGATTAGGAAGAAACTAGAAGAATACGGACTGACCGATAACACACTGGTTATATTCACTAGCGACAACGGTCCCTGGCATGAAGGTTGCCCCGGGCTCCATCGCGGTCGTAAGAACAACTCTTTTGATGGCGGGCAAATAGTGCCATTTATTGCCTCCTGGCCTAACGCTATTCCAAAAGGGATAGAGGTTGCCCCTGCCGCTATGAATATCGATTTTTTTCCTACCTTCCTGAATATGGCAGGCATCCCGTTGCCAACAGATCGAGAAATTGATGGTGCTGACATTCTGCCACTACTGATGGGCGAATTGACCGAATCACCGCACGAATCGCTGCATTTCATCAAGGGTAAAAAGATAATTGGTTTGCGCATGAAGGATAATTTTAAATATTTCATCAAACATTTCAGCGATAATAGTGCCTACTGGACGACGAAGCATGGTCCATTCATCTTTGATTTAAATCACGATCAGACAGAATCGTACAATGTATCGGCGCATTTTCCCGACAAAGAAGCGAAAATACGCAAAGTGCTCGAGAACAAACAGGCTGAAATGGAAAGTAATCCGCGTGGTTGGATAGAAAATAACTAAGAAAATGGTAAAAGCAGCAATGAAAGTTGCCATTGCGGAATGGGCGGGTGTTACGCGAGATTTACCTAGCTGGCTATGAGGTCACTGTTAAAGAGTCCCAACCTTGAACGATGATGTGTGTTTATAGCCGAGTCAACGGCAACTATTGCAGCAAACGTAAATATCTGGTGACGGATACTTTGAAGGAATAATGGCAACACAAAGGGTTGGTGTTGATCGATTGGGGCGCGATGAACGAACGCGTTAAAGGTTCGGTCGCGGGTATAGAACTTGAAAGGCCGGGGACAAAGAATGGCAATGATATCATTTGTTGAGAACAGTCTGAATTTCAGACCTAGAAAGTGTCTGTTATTCACTCAACCTATGGCATTCTTAAAAAATCACCATTACACTTGATACTTGAATCTAAAAATGCTTATTTATTATTTTTCAATTTGATTAATTGCATGATCTCTGCCGGTGCGCGTTTTTGCCACAGTAAGTCTGCCATCATGCGCATGGGTTGGTTAATGTACCTAAAAAAAGATCGGTAGCCTTCACATAGCAGGTTCAGACCAGACTCATCCCGATTCTTGGGGCATCCGCCATTGCAGATGAAACGAACATCACAATCCAGGCAGGTTTGGGAAAGTTTGTCCTGTTTATTCATTCCGAATTGATTTTGTTTTTCTGAGTCTATAATGTTAACTAGGGGCGTTTGAGTGATGTTGCCCAATCGGTTTTCAGGGTTGACAAAGTGATCACAGGAATACAAATCGCCGTTGTGTTCCAGGACGAGGGCCCAACCACAAGTCTCGGTGAAAACGCACAGGCTGGAGGGTCGGCTGACATAAACTCCCAAAGCGACATCAAAAAGCTGGACAAAGACCCGGCCGACATCATGCCGAACCCATTCGTCGAAAATAATCTTTAGAAATTCACCATACGCGGCGCCTTCAATAGAAAGCTTGGTGATGGACTGGGTTTCCTGGCTTTCCTCGTCTAGTTCACGCTGGATGATGGGGATGAACTGGATGAACCGGGCACCGACCTTATCCCTCAAAAATTGATAGACCTCCAGTGGATGGTTTATGTTTGCCTGATGTACACAGCAAAGGATGTTAAAGTCGACGTTGTGTTGCTTTAATAGCCGAGCCGCACGCATTACATAGTCAAAGGTCCCCTGCCCGATCTTATTGTACCGGTAGGTGTTATGGATGGAAGAGGGGCCATCCAGACTGAGACCGATCAGGAAATTGTTGGCTTTAAAGAACCGACACCAAGCGGGGTTGAGGATGGTGCCGTTAGTCTGCATGGTGTTGGTCACACGCATGCTACGTGGCGCGAATTTTTTCTGCAATTGGATGGCTTCTTCGAAGAAATCCAGGCCCATCAGAGTGGGCTCGCCGCCTTGCCAGGAGAAGGTTACCTGGCTGCCTGGTTGAGCAGCGATCATCTGTTGGGTGAAGTTTGCCAGCAGTTCTGAGGTCATTCTAAAATCAGAATCAGGATAAAGCTTTTTTTTGGGGAGGTAATAGCAGTACTCGCAGGCCAGGTTACAGATGGGCCCACGCGGTTTGACCATGATGTGGAAGGGGGATCTTGCTTTCTTCATGGGTGGAATCTTATCACAGGTTTTAGATCCACCGAGTCGTTTGCCAAGTTTTTATATGCAGTTGCGGAATATTAATCGGTAGAGAGACTTTGTCCTATCTGTTCAAGGTGCTGCTGTATAGCTTCTTTCCCCTTGACATGATAGTTCTAATGCTATCCCCATATTACAGTATCACTTGATTAAAATCAATAGATAGATAAATGACCATTGGCCCAATCTCAATGGCTCATAGATCGCAGCGCATCCAGATCAACGTGCGAAAATGATGAAAACCCAGGGAAGTGAACACGTTCGTACGCAGACCCTTGGGATAATCAATGGATAGCGTATGTCTGGGAGAAAGACGCCTGAGTACCAGCCTTAATTCTGAAGCCAACAGGTCGCTACCACCGTCCTCAGGAAATGCCAGCCAGAGATTATTCGTAAAACTGTCCGTTTTCTGCCAGGTAATCACGCCCAGGAGATCTCCTTCTGCTTCAAAAGACCAATGTTGAAATAACATCCCATCCATTACATTTAGCAAACCACGGAGAAAGCCCGGCTCGAAACGTCTAAAATCAACAGGCAAGTTCCAGCGGATCAGCAAAGGATAACTTGTTTGCAGCCAGTCTTGTTGATTACCCCAATCAGCGCGCTGCCTGCGTCTGAGGATTATCGGGGTATGTTTGGCCTGGTCCTCCCAACGCATCTCAAATGGACAGATACGCCAGGTGGTCCGTACAGCCTGGTCAACAAATCCTGCTGAACGATAAAGTCCATAAGCGGCCGGATTGTCATCCCGAACCTGCAGCCAGATATAGGGTTCGTGACACCGGCGCAGGTAGCCCAACGCCCGCTCTGTCAGTGCCCGGGCAATCCCTTGCCGTCGATAGTCCGGATGGACGGCAACATTCGCGATCATGTGAAAAGCCCTGCCAGACTGCTTGAAAGGGATCAGACTCAGGTTACCAACGATCTGCCCCTCCTCTTCCCAGACAAAGCCTGAAACACCTGATCCGCCAAGTTCTGACAGGGTCGAAAGCCAGCCCATTATTCGCATTTCCCTGGCTGTCTTGCGCATCTGCATGAGATAAATCTGTCCATCTCTATCAAGATGGATTGGGAAACACATTTCGATCAGGTCCGCAATGGTATCAAGATCCCGGGTGATATCCACCTTCCGGATATGAGGTGACTCTGTCAGAGAAGATAATGAAGCAACAAGCATAACGCCATTTTACCGCAGAAAGGATCCTTAAATAAAAGAAAATCCTGCTTCAGCAGGATTACTCTTTAATAAATTGGAAATGATAATTCAGGAGGATCTCGGGTAAGCTGAATGACGGCGATAACGGTAAACGATCCGGCCACGCGTCAGGTCATATGGAGAAATCTCCAACCGGACCCTGTCGCCCAACAATATCCGAATATAATGCCGACGCATCTTCCCTGAAAGGTATGCAAGTACCTCAGAGCCGTTTTCTAATTCAACCCTGAATTGCGTTCCAGGCAATGCTTCAATTACCTTTCCTTCAACTGTTATCTTATCATCCTCTTTCGCCATAAAACCTCCTGATCAGTCAATAAAATAATATCAATCCCGTCGATTGGATCGCCGGATAGCTTTCTTCTCAATGCGGCGAAGCTCACTCTTAGAAATAAACCAGCGTTTGCGGCGGCTTGTACTCAATACGCCACCTTTGACAACCTGCTTTCTAAAACGCCTTAGCAGTTGCTCTTGTGATTCATTCTGACGCAAGTCCACACGATCCAAAGCAATCACCTCCCTTTAAAAAGGCGATCTACGGAACAAACATGGGTTGGGAGGTGAATACCAACACCAACCTCGTCACGTTCCCAAGGCAGATGAGCGCGTCTTAAGAAATGAGACGCACCGGCATTATTATACTCGAAATTAATAAGATGTGCAGGAATAAGAGCTTGAAAGAAAACGGATGATTCCGGTTAGTTAGTCTACCTTAAAAATAAAAAGTCCCTTGGCAATGACCTACTCTCCCGGGGGGTCGCCCCCCAAGTACCATCAGCGCTGGTGAGCTTAACGACCGGGTTCGGGATGTTACCGGGTGTACCCTCACCGCTCCAATCACCAAGGAACAATTTAAACAAAATGTTAAAGTTACCAAAGAATAATAATGACGTTCTAATTGAGGCGAAAAAGCATCGAGTTCTCCACATCACGTGGTGAAGCCCTCGATCATTAGTACAGTTTAGCTAAACGTATTGCTACGCTTACACACACTGCCTATCAAGCAGGTGGTCTACCTGCGATCTTACTCCATTTACTGGAATACAGGGATCTAATCTTGAAGCGAGTTTCCCACTTAGATGCTTTCAGCGGTTATCTCTGCCAGACGTAGCTACCCAGCGATGCCGTTGGAACGACAACTGGCACACTAGAGGTCTGTCCACTCCGGTCCTCTCGTACTAGGAGCAGCTCTCCTCAAATCCCTTACGCCCACAGTGGATAGAGACCGACCTGTCTCACGACGGTCTGAACCCAGCTCGCGTACCGCTTTAACGGGCGAACAGCCCGACCCTTGGGACCTTATTCAGCCCCAGGATGCGATGAGCCGACATCGAGGTGCCGAGCCAGGTCGTCGATATGGACTCTTGGACCTGACTAGCCTGTTATCCCCGGGGTAGCTTTTATCCGGTGAGCCACGCCCTTTCCACACAGAAGCGTGGGATCACTAAGCCCGACTTTCGTCTCTGCTCGACGCGTTGGTCTTGCAGTCAAGCTCCCTTGTGCCTTTACACTCAATGGCTGGTTTCCATTCAGCCTGAGGGAACCTTTGGGCGCCTCCGTTACTCTTTAGGAGGCGACCGCCCCAGTCAAACTGCCCACCTGATACTGTCCCCTATCCGGATAACGGACTAGGGTTAGGGTCTAAATATTATCAGGGTGGTATTTCATTGATGGCTCCACCAAGGCTTGCGCCCTAGCTTCATAGCCTCCCACCTATACTACACAGATAATGTCCAAACTCAATGTCAAGCTGCAGTAAAGCTCCACGGGGTCTTTTTGTCCTACTGCGGGTAGGCCGCATCTTCACAGCCATTTCAATTTCGCCGGGTCCTTCGTTGAGACACTGCTCAAGTTGTTACACCATTCGTGCGGGTCGGAACTTACCCGACAAGGAATTTCGCTACCTTAGGACCGTTATAGTTACGGCCGCCGTTCACCGGGGCTTCAGTTCAAAGCTTCGCTTACGCTAACCTCTCCCTTTAACCTTCCGGCACTGGGCAGGTGTCAGCCCCTATACATCACCTTACGGTTTTGCAGAGACCTGTGGTTTTGTTAACCAGTCCCTTGAGCCATTTCACTGCGACCCTTCAACGCTCAAGTAAAACTTTCACGTCAAAGGGCACCTCTTATCCCGAAGTTACGAGGCTAAATTGCCGAGTTCCTTAACGAAGGTTCTCCCGTTCACCTTGGTATATTCTACCCGTCTACCTGTGTCGGATTGCGGTACGGGCACTTAAAAATCATCACTTAGAAGCTTTTCTTGGCACTAAGGCTCAACTCACTTACGTCTTATAGACTCGCAACCTTGCCTCAACTCAGCCCGTGGATTTACCTGCGGACCTCATCGTCTGACGCAAGGTTCACCTGAACTTCCAATCTCAGGCTGGCCTACCTCAATGCGTCCCTCCATCGCTCATTTTAAGTGGTACCGGAATGTTGACCGGTTATCCATCGCCTACGCCTCTCGGCCTCGGCTAAGGCCCCGACTAACCCGACGCGGAACGACCTGGCGTCGGAAACCTTAGACATACGGTGAACACGGTTCTCACGTGTTTTTCGCTACTCATGCCTGCATTCTCACTTCTGTCCACTCCAGCTGTCCTTACGGTCAACCTTCACTGCTGACAGAACGCTCCCCTACCGGACTAGATTTTACTCTAGAACCCATGGCTTCGGTATCAAGCTTAGCCCCGTTAAATTTTCCGCGCAAGATCACTCGACCAGTGAGCTATTACGCACTCTTTAAAGGATAGCTGCTTCTAAGCGAACCTCCTGGTTGTTTCAGTAACCTCACATCGTTTCCCACTTAGCTTGAATTTGGGGACCTTAGCCGATGGTCTGGGCTCTTTCCCTTTCGACTCCGAAACTCATCTCCCGGAGTCCGACTGCCATGCTCTTGAATAACGGCATTCGGAGTTTGATTGGATTTGGTAAGCAGTAAGCCCCCGAGTCCATTCAGTGCTCTACCTCCGTTATTAAACGCATGACGCTAGCCCTAAAGCTATTTCGGGGAGAACAAGCTATCTCCAAGTTCGTTTGGCATATCACCTCTACCCACAGCTCATCCCCTAATTTTGCAACATTAGTGGGTTCGGTCCTCCACGGGTGTTTAGACCCGCTTCAACCTGGCCATGGGTAGCTCACCTGGTTTCGTGTCTAATCCCTGCGACTATCGCCCTATTCAGACTCGCTTTCGCTCCGGCTCCGGGTGTTACTCCCTTAACCTTGCCACAGAAATTAACTCGCAGGCTCATTCTCCAAAAGGCACGCCGTCAGGCCTTATAGTGCGCACATAGCTTACGCCAATAGCACGAACCTATCATAGCCCTTCGACTGTTTGTAAGCTTACGGTTTCAGGTTCTTTTCACTCCCCTAACAGGGGTACTTTTCACCTTTCCCTCACGGTACTTGTTCACTATCGGTCGCTGAGTGTATTTAGCCTTAGAGAGTGGACTCCCTTGCTTCCTACCGGATTAGCGTGCCCGGCAGTACTCAGGTATCCAGCGAGAGTTGATCAGTTTTCGTTTACAGGACTTTCACCTTCTCTGGTTGGCAATTCCATACCATTCTACTAACCTCACATTTTGTAACTCTCATGTGCCGGACCCTACAACCCCGACGCAGTAAACTACGTCGGTTTGGGCTAATCCCCGTTCGCTCGCCACTACTAGGGGAATCGTTTCTTTTCCTCTGGGTACTTAGATGTTTCAGTTCCCCAGGTTCCCTTCACATACCTATATATTCAGCATGTGATGCCGTTGGTTCACAACGGCTGGTTTCCCAATTCGGACATCCCCGGATCATCGCTTGTTCACAGCTTCCCGAGGCTTATCGCAGTGTCCCACGTCCTTCATCGGCACTTAGCGCCAAGGCATCCACCGTAAGCTCTTAGTAGCTTCTCACACGTGATGCGGAGAAATCGATGCTCTTTCTTTATGCATCTCTTCTTGCATACACTTGCTATTAATTGTTAAATTGAAATCTTAATTTAGATTTCGGCCTACAATTTGATGTCATTACTATTCAATTGGTAAGGTGCTTGTCGGCTTTTTAGCCAACACGCCGTTTGACCGGCGATGGTTGCCGCTTATGTCTAATTTCCATTTTGCAGCAACCATCTCATGTCAACCGACACGCTTTCCACTCTGGGTTCTAAAGCCCAGTTAATGGAGATGATGGGACTCGAACCCACGACCTCCGCCTTGCAAAGGCGGCGCTCTCCCAACTAAGCTACATCCCCAGTAGGATGTACCCGGAGTAGCGGGCACAGTGGGCCATTCTGGACTCGAACCAGAGACCTCGCCCTTATCAGAGGCGCGCTCTAACCAGCTGAGCTAATAGCCCGAGAGATTCAGCCTCAACAGCTGAAGAGTGACAGGAAGGTTTCCACCTTCGTTCAATGCATGCCTCTCACCGCAGAGAGACACCTTTATTTTGGAGTGACGTCCACACCCATAGGCATGTTCGTTTATTCTCCATAGAAAGGAGGTGATCCAGGAGCACCTTCCGGTACGCCTACCTTGTTACGACTTAGTCCCAGTCACCGACCTCGCCTTAGACGGCTCCTTCCTTGCGGTTAGGATACCGGTTTTAGGCGTTGCCAGCTTCCATGACTTGACGGGCGGTGTGTACAAGACCCGGGAACGTATTCACCGCAGTATTGCTGACCTGCGGTTACTAGCAACTCCGGCTTCATGCAGTCGGGTTGCAGACTGCAATCTGAACTGAGGCCTGCTTTAAGGATTGGCTCCGCCTCGCGGCTTGGCTACCCATTGTACAGACCATTGTAGCGTGTGTGTAGCCCTGGATAATAAAGGTCATGCTGACTTGACATCATCCCCACCTTCCTCCGGCTTTTTACCGGCAGTCCCGTATGACACTTGTAACATACGGCGAGGGTTGCGCTCGTTAGCGGACTTAACCGAACATCTCACGACACGAGCTGACGACAGCCATGCAACACCTGTATAGGCTCCCCGAAGGGTCGGTCCCTTTTCAGTTCCCTACAACCTATATGTCAAACCCAGGTAAGGTTCTTCGTGTAGCAACGAATTAAACCACACGCTCCGCTGCTTGTGCGGGTCCCCGTCAATTCCTTTGAGTTTTAACCTTGCGGCCGTAATCCTCAGGCGGTGAACTTATCGCGTTAGCTTCGACACCGATGGCTTTAACACCACCGACGCCAAGTTCACATCGTTTACGGCTAGGACTACCGGGGTCTCTAATCCCGTTTGCTACCCTAGCTTTCGCGTCTGAGCGTCAGGAATGGTCCAGGAGGCCGCTTTCGCCACTGGTGTTCCTCCGGATATCTGCGCATTTCACCACTACACCCGGAATTCCACCTCCCTCTACCATCCTCTAGTCTAACAGTATTGAACGACCTCTCCCAGTTGAGCCGGGAGCTTTCACGCCCAACTTATTAAACCGCCTACACGCGCTTTACGCCCAGTAAATCCGGATAACGTTAGCCTCCTACGTATTACCGCGGCTGCTGGCACGTAGTTAGCCGAGACTTATTCTGGGAGTACAGTCCTTCCTCTTCCTCCCAAAAAGTGCTTTACAACCCGAAGGCCTTCTTCGCACACGCGGCGTTGCTGGTTCGCGCTTTCGCACATTACCAATATTCCCTACTGCTGCCACCCGTAGGTGTATGGACCGTGTTTCAGTTCCATTGTGGGGGGCCACCCTCTCAGGTCCCCTACCCGTCATTGCCTTGGTAGGCCATTACCCTACCAACTAGCTGATGGGACGCAGGCCCCTCCCAAAGTGGAGCAAGCTCCTTTAATCAAAAGGCTTCTGAACCAAATGATCACATGAGGTATTAGCAGTCCTTTCGAACTGTTATTCCTCTCTTTGGGGTAGGTCACCAACGCGTTACTCACCCGTTCGCCACTCAGAGACATCAAAGTATTGCTACTCTGAGCTCTTCGTTCGACTTGCATGTATTAGGCACGCCGCCAACGTTCATCCTGAGCCAGGATCAAACTCTCCGCAAAAAATATCACCTAAAAAGGTGTTTGTTTCTTTTTCATCGCGGAATTTGTTCGATCTGATTCGATCGTCTATTCATTGACGAGGTTTGTCATCTTCCTATCACTCTTCAGTTGTTAAGGTTCTATCCCTCAAAGCGAAAGCCTGATTCCATCCAGCATCAAGTCCTTTAGTAAAAAATTGCTTTCTTTCCAGACTTTTTCTTTCAGACAAAAGCGCCGATGTCTTCTCGCTAACACCGGCCGCCTAAATCAGTGTGCTTTTATGCAACTTGCTGGATTATTCGCTCGCGCTCTGCGTCTTCAGTTTTCAAGGATCTGCTTGTTTCCAGGCAAGATCGTGTCCCTTTTTAGGGGAGCTTTATGTTACTACATGTCTCTTACGGTGTCAAGCGAATTCGCCCTACTGCTCACTTTCTCTGCAGCATTTCGAGTTCACATTTCCACCAGAACTCCGACATGTATTTTTTTGTAAACGATCATCTCAAAATCGAGGAATGCCTATACTTTAAGCACGAAGAACGATTATACCGAATCCTGCTGACATGTCAAGGGAGAAACGACCCACTTTACCTTAAAATATGCTTAACTCCCATTATGCTGACAGCTCCGCATTAAAACCTCGGTCTTCCATCCAGTTAATAGTGGCCTGGCTTGTCAAGTCAAGCTGGAGCGGCGTGATGGAAACAAATCCCGCTGAAAGCGCGCCGTAATCCGTTCCCGGCTCTTCAACGCCAGTTGGCGTATCCCCCCCGATCCAATAATATGGCTTGCCGCGCGGATCCAACCGCCGGATAAGCTCATCTCGATAAATCCGCTGTCCCTGGCGGGTCAACCGGAATCCTTTCATCTCAACCAGAGGACCATAAGGAACGTTGATGTTCAGGATAACATTCGAAGGCAGATCTTCCCGCTGCCACAGCCAACGGACAATCCGCTGTGCTGCTTCCGCTGCAGGTTTGTAATCCACAGCTACCCCAGAGAGACCTTCAGGCCGATCCAAAGAGACCGCGATGCCAGGAACCCCCCAGATAGCAGCTTCCATCGCTGCTGTGACCGTGCCGGAATAGGTCATGTCATATCCAATGTTGGCGTTCGGGTTGATCCCTGAGAGGACTAGGTCTATCTTTTCAGAGATGAACCCCAGCTGCGCCAGCGCCACGCAATCTGAAGGGGCACCGTCACTCGCCCAGGCCGAGGTGCCATCTTCCAGTGTTACCTTATCAACCCGCAACGGACGGTGGAGTGTCTTGACATGTCCGGAAGCAGACCAGTTGTGGTCTGGTGCCAGGACTGTCACTTTCTCTGCCGCGCCCCGCATCGCCTGCGCCAAAGCCAGTAAGCCAGGCGCATTGACACCATCATCGTTTGTTACCAGGATATGCATGTGTCCTCTTTATATAGATAAGGAACGACCCTAATGCCGTTTCCGATGCTTTTTCTTGGGCTGCTTTTCATCAGACTGTTGTTTGTTCTCTTGTTCTTGTTGACCGCTGAGGTCAGACTGCAGACCAGAGCGGATCTTTCGGAGGTCCGAGTCATCAATCAAGCGAGCATGGAACATGCGGTCAACCACTGTAGCGCGAATATTCGCGAGCAAATTAGTAAACAGCTCCGATGCCCTTCCTTTATATACAACCAACGGGTTTTGCTGTCCGTAGGCTTCCATCTTGACAGCAACCCTCAGCCCCTCCATCTCCGTCAGGTAGCTGCGCCATAATCTAGATATCGTTGACAGCAGCAAGAACCGGTAATACCGGTTTTGCGCGTTTCGCCCAAGGACTTGGACCAGCCTTTCCTGATCGGCGTCATTCATCTGATTCAGTGAAAGGTCTTTTAACCGGTCAAAATCCTCCTGACCCAGCCGGTCGACGATCTTCTCCTGTCCTTCTTTGGGCAATAAACCCAATTTATGGTCCCCGACCTGCATCTGGTCGAATTCCTTATGCCCCAGATACTGGCTAGTCTGATCTTGGGCAGTTGATAAATGAAGCATCATCTCATCGGTGATCCGCTCAGGGTCATCGCCTTTTTGTTCTAAGAGATCTTCAGCGAGGGGCAGGTAAATCAAATGAGTAACCCGTTTTTTTATACGTCTTTTCGTCTTCTTATCAAAGGCGATGATCTTCCCCTGGGTCATCATATACAGCAGGCTGAGCAATGCACTCTGGTCTTCAACGGCTTCTTCCAGAAGCTTGCTGTTCTTCTCCAGGTCCTGGGCGATCGTGCCATCTGCCCCTATCAGCTTCTCCACACGCCGCTCATGAATTCCCTTCAACCAGGAATCCAAGCGCGCCTGGAGGTCTTCCCATTCATGCAGGTCTTCATCTGACCCCTCTAAATCTTCTCCCACACGCTTTTCAACCGTCATGACCAGCCGCCGGATTGCAATCGTAAGGAACTCCTGGCGGACCCGCTCACGGATACTCTCTTCAAACTGGGTGTCATCTTCTTCAAGCTGGTCCCAAAACGTATCAGAACGGGAGAGCTGTACACCAATTAGGCTGGCGACCTGCTGGATCAACTCTTCCTTTGCATCAGGTTGGGATATATCAAGGTTCTCAAGGATGATATCCAGGCTCTCCAACTTCTGTGCGATTTGACGTTCAAATGAGTCTTTTGTATTGTGATACAGCTCATTGATAGATGTCTCAAAATGCGTGTACCAGGCATTCAGCGCATCTGAAGCCAAGGCTAAGAGTTTTTCCCGCAAAGCGTTTTGGGAGTCAAAAGCGCCCAGAGACTCGATGATTATTTTAATCGAGTAGGTTGGAGAGACAATGCCCTTATAGCTGATTGTAGGCTGGATGACGTCCAGATAGGCTAATATCCGCCGGTACCCGTCATCCATGTCAAGGTGTGCGCTGAGCCGGCTCTGGAGTTCACTCTTGAACATCTCTGTCACGTCTTCACGAAGGTCTTCCTTCTCAAACACCCGGTCACGCTGGGCATAGATCCGTTCCCGCTGAGTATTGAGAACATCATCATATTCCAAAAGGTGCTTGCGGACATCAAAGTTCCCACCCTCCACACGCTTCTGCGATTCCTCGACGATCCGTCCGATTAACCCCGCTTCTATCGGCATTTCTTCATCGATCCGCAGCCGGGAGAGAATGATTTCCATTTGCCCGCCCCCAAATAACCGCATCAGGTCATCCTCGGTCGAAAGGTAGAATCGTGAAGAGCCCGGGTCCCCCTGACGAGCTGCCCGACCTCTCAGCTGGTTGTCAATCCGCCGGGCTTCATGCCGCTCTGTGCCGATCACGTGCAGCCCGCCAAGCTTACGGACTTTTCCCATCTCAGACGTCTTTTCAATGAAGGCTTTCGCATCTTCAAGCAAACCAACTTGAATCCCCTTCTCAAGATGCGATAAGCGTTCAATTTCCTCAGCCCATTTGACATAATCCGGCTGATACACACCCGGATACTTTGCATTCTTTAATATCCGGTTGATATTCTCAACGAGCGTCTCCGGAAGCTCCCCACCGAGTTTGATGTCCACACCTCGACCAGCCATATTGGTGGCAATGGTGACCGCACCGAACTCGCCCGCCCTGGCAATGATCACAGATTCTTCCGTATGATGACGCGCATTTAACACCTGATGGCTAATCCCCCCTTTGATGGCAGCCTCAAGCCGCTCCCGGTGTCCTGGTGTCAGGTTTAAGATGCTCAATAAATCAAGTATATTTACGTCTTTCAGTAGACTCAGGGACGTCAACCCAAAATCCTTCCCCAGGCTTCTTAATTTTTCACTTTGGAGTGAATCCAATGGTTGATACAAGAGCGCAAGCTCAGGTTTTGCAGCAGGTGTGTCCTCTTGAAGGTCATTGTATCGAAGGTAAGCGTTCCGGATCAGCAAAACTTCCATCAACCGGCGTATCGAACTGGCTTTCAACCGACCAGAGAGTTCTTCTGAACTCTCAACCGAAGCCGTCCCTACCAATTGAGGACGCCCAATGATATGGATCTGGATGATCTCTCTAACGATCGCCCTGAGCTTCGCTTCCTTTGTGCGATAGATGATATCGGGATAATCCTGCCGCTCCCAAAAGCGTGGAGACTTCTCTTTATCCTCCGGTAAATAATAAAAGTGATAACGATACCCCGATTCATCACGGGTCTCTTCCTTTTTATATTCCGGAGAGTCTGCCATTGTCAGGAAATCCAGGTTTGTGGGGATTCTCAGGACCTCCAAACCGTAGATCCGATAAAACTCCTCAGCTTCGGTTAAGGCGGTCCCGGTCATCCCAGCCAATTTCTCATACATCCGGAAGTAATTCTGGATCGTGATCGTCGCATGGGTGATATTTTCAGCCTGGATATTGACGTTTTCCTTGGCTTCAATCGCCTGATGCAGCCCATCAGACCAGCGCCTGCCTTCCATCATCCGACCAGTGAATTGATCCACAATGATCACGGAACTCCGCTGAACAACATAATCTTTATTGCGGTGGAAGAGAAAGTGCGCTTTTAATGCCTGTTCAAGGAATCCAAGATCGCGCGCCTGTTCATATGTGTATGCTTCTGGATCTTCCGGGTTCCGCAATAATCGACCGAGTAGTGATTCCGCATGCATGATCCCGATCTCTGTCAGCGTGACCGTGCGGTCTTTTTCATTGATCTCAAAATCTTCGGGCTGAAGTGCTTTGACAACTTCGTTCATTTCCTGATAGCGTTCGGTATCGTCATAAGCCGGTCCCGAGATAATCAACGGCGTCCGAGCGCTGTCAATCAGGACACTATCAACCTCGTCAATGACCGCAAAGCAATGTCCCCTCTGAACCCGGTCTTCCAGGGCAAACGTCAGGTTGTCCCGTAAATAATCAAAGCCAAACTCATTGTTGGTGCCGTAAGTCAGGTCAGCCGCATAAGATTCTTTCCGGTCAACCAACCGCATCTGGTCATTGACCTCAGCAGACGAATGCAGTGCAGGGTCATATATGAAGCTTTTTTTTCCGCTGCTGGTCCGTGCTGCAGCCTGCAAGATACCGACTGTCAGTCCCAGGAAATGGAATATTCTCCCCATCCAGCGACCGTCCCGGCGTGCCAGATAATCGTTCACCGTAACCAGGTGTACGCCTTGTCCTGTCAGCGCGTTCAGATACAGCGGCAGGGTCGCTGCCAGCGTCTTCCCTTCACCAGTCTTCATCTCAGTGATTCCACCCCGGTGCAGCGTGATCCCCGTAACCAACTGCACATCATAATGCCGCTGTCCCAGAGTGCGTTTACTGGCTTCACGGACGGTCGCAAAGGCTTCCACCAGAAGGTCATCCAGAGTCTCGCCATTTTCCAGGCGCTGCCTAAAATCCCCTGTTTTCCCCTTCAGGGCTTCATCGGTCAGCACCTCATAGGAAGGTTCCAGAGCGTTGATCTGGCCAATAATTTCCTTTAATGACTCAATTTTACGCTGGTGCGAATCTCCGCTAAGCAGTCGAGAAATCTTCTTCAATACCAAGATGGATTACCTCAATTAGAAAACAAGCTGTTCATGTTCTGAGCAGTCATTATAGCACACGCCGCCAGGCACAAATTGACCCGAGTCTGTCTAAATCCATTAGTAAAGCATCGGTTTGACACCCTCTCAGATCCTTGATTCCTTCGTAATTTCATTGCGGTCTTTGCTAAGTCAACCAATTGATTTAATTATTAAATATTTCTATAATTGTTACATTGCCATGTCTTTTTCAAAGAGGATAGGAATAGGGATGCCAGTGAACTTATTAAAAAATATGAATCGGGTGAAAGGGATTTTCGTGGGGCTATCTTAAAGGGGATTGATCTGGCTTATAAGGAATTGAATGAAATTGATCTGCAGGGAGCCGACCTCTCTGGAGCTGATCTCTATGGAGCAATCCTGAGCAGAGCAAACCTTTCAAAAGCCAACCTGTCCAAAGTAAATTTCGGGAATACCACCATGGGTAACACGAATATGTCAGAGGCAAACTTATCCAACGCGGACTTCAAAGAGGCTTATTTGGAAAGTGTGGACTTTTCAGGAGCTGATCTTACAGGTGCAGACTTCTTCGGTGCAAACCTGCTTAATGCCAATCTGGAAACGGCAACCGTGGATAGGACCCTCTTTATAGGCGCTTATACCACAGGGGCAAAATTACCTAGATTATTCTAACAGGCACGACGAACCTATTAATTAACTGAAGAAAAGAAACGCTAATGGATTAGCGTTTCTTTTATATCCA
>Ga0208905_1000537_pt1 | contig 19077 bp, 18 predicted proteins | sample AntAceMetag02UKS_FD_184776 | JGI IMG/M metagenome (GOLD analysis project Ga0208905, IMG submission 184776) | Saline lake microbial communities from Ace Lake, Antarctica - Antarctic Ace Lake Metagenome 02UKS (SPAdes) (version 2) | ecosystem: Environmental > Aquatic > Non-marine Saline and... | reverse complement strand
GTTTTAATATTGTCCGGATGATCAACATTTTGGGAGTCCCCGGTCTTATTCAACAAATGGGGTAGTTAAGAAGGAGTATCTCCTTTGTCCCAAGTAATATTGATGAAATAACGATCGGAAACAGCTCGATTTTTGGATCTATATTTCCTCATGACTAAACTTTCCTCCAAGTGTGAAAAAGAGTCAGTTGTAGAGGCATTTGCGACACAGTCTGCAAGCGTGTTTTGTCAAATAAGGATTATTTTCTAAATATACCGGCGATGCAGGCTGAAGACACTGTAGAAATTATTCGACCGGGGTTAGTACGCGAACAGTTCTTGTCGTACAGTTAGCACCTTCCGCTGTGTTACCGGTGAGATTCTGCCCAGCCTGTGAACCAAGCACATCTTATCCACCGTTCGGATCTGATCGAGCACAACTTGTCCACTTTTACCCTTAAAAGTGCACGCCACTCGAGTCGGATAATCCTTCCCCTTTGTCGCCATGGGAGCCACAATGACGGTTCTGATGTTTCGATTCATCTCATCAGGAGAGATCACCAGACAGGGGCGTGTCTTCCTGATCTCACTTCCGCGGGTAGGATCAAGAAAAATAAGAAATACATCAAATCTTGTGACTACCACTCCCATTCTTCCTGGTGAATCTGGTGTTATCTGGTTGCCGGAATATCCCCATTGGTGCCGTAATAAAAACGGGTTATTCCATAAACCGCCCAAAGTCCGGAAGATTTCCGGAAGATGCCGATATTATCCCCGCCGCTTCCGTCATAGTCAGCCGGGACTGGATAATCAGAAGAAACCCCGAAGTAAACTCTGGTTACTCCTCTAATCGCCCACATCCCCGATAATGGTCGGAAGATACCCGGACTCCAGCAACCCGATTTGTTATAATCACCCGGAACCGGTTCATCGTCAGAGTTTCCAAAATATATCCGGCTGATGTTCCTGATCGCCCATAGACCGGAGTCTTCCCGAAAGATAGCAATATCCTCGGTCCCGTTGCAGTCATAATCGCCGGGCACCGGCTGGTCGCCATGGGCACCAAAGTAAACGCGGGTAACCCCTTTTTCCGCCCAGAGTCCCGAAGCACTCCGGAATATCCCGATGTTGCAAGCGCTGGACGGGTTTGAGCGTAACGGTACAGCTAAGTCGGTCGATGTCCCGAAGTAGGTTCGGGTTACATCTCTAATCGCCCAGAGGCCAGAGGACTTGCGGAAGATTCCGATGTCGGTGGTTCCATCAGCGTCATAATCACCAGGGACTAACTCATCACCAGAACTACCGAAATATACCCGTGTAATATCCCGAATTGACCATAATCCGCTGTCTTCCCGGAAGATAGCAATATCAGATGTCCCATTACCATCATAATCATACTTCGGGGGGAAATAGTTTGACTCCAGAGTAAAAATATAAAGGTTCTGGCCGCCAGCCAATATAAGCATCGAACCATCACCATTCATACAAAGTTTCTCTCCTCCAGTTTCCGGTTCAATAGTTCCTTCCCGAACCTGGGTTTGCGTATTAAGGATTTTGATACTCTTATCGTAAAAACTTCCGCAAATTCCATAGGCTAACGCGCCATCCGGTTGATATACCATATCATGGGGATAAGTTCCTATGTCATACTCTCCATCACGAGAAGCAAAATTGTCCGAAAGTGCTTGCGTATTATAGACGGTATATCCATAACCATTGCCGCCACCAGCCATAAAAAGAATATGATTTCCGTCCGGGCTAAGAGTGAGATTTTGACCGTTTGATCCCAGGGCTCCATGATCGCACCTGGTTTCCCGATTTATGACATCAGTAGAAATATCCCATCGGCAAAGATTGCTCGGACTCCACCCCACTACTCCGGAGTAAAGCTTTTTTCTGATTGGATCCACTTCGATTAGACGCGTATTACTATCCCAGTTATCTTCATGGACATCTATGATTGAGCCATCGTATGCATTTACAATCACCAGAGCAGCAGAATGACCGGTATTAGCAGCAATATAAACTCTGGTAGCGGTTACCTCAATATCATAAGGAACATTGCCGTTAAGATCCCAGGTTCTTTCTATCGTCCAGTTCTCGGTATTTATTACCGCCATGGAAGTTGCCCCACTTTTTGCCACATATAGCCTGGATTCATCAGGAGATAAAGCCAGATCGCCCGGCTGACTGGGAATGGTTATTTCAATGAAATTTAATGAATGAAGATCAAGTTTAATCACCCGAGCATTGGTTTCATCACTAACATATAAATAGCGCCCATTGCTGGGAGCAACCATTCCTCCCACTTGGCCACCGAGATCAAACACTCTCTGGGCCACAGCTGAAGATACACTTATAAAAACGATTGCCAGAGTCACCATAAACACCAATTCATTCCTCATTCTCTTCATGAAATTATTCTCCCGTATTATTATGCGCAAGAAGTACTGTTCCCAGACTCAGGCTAAAAATCCCGAAATACATCGACATAGTAAAATTACATTTTTAATTATTATCTGCAATGATGCTGTCATTGTTACCTAAATCGACCGGTATTCATCGGGAACGGGATCGGAGCCTTCCCATACTACCTGACGGAAATGGAATGGGTCAGTGTTGCCTTCCGTGTTTAGCAAGAGAACCTGAGATCGGGGCCCCAGGTCCAGTGCCTCCTTCAACTCTCTGCATGCCGGGCTCTGCATGATAAACATCAGGGCTCCCAGGGTAACCGCGCCCGACTCCCCGGAGACAATGAATGGATCTCCATCCAGGGGGACTCCGTAAACCCGCATTCCTTTTGCCGCCACATAATCCGGGCAGGTGATAAAGTAATCCGCACAATCCCTGAGGATATTCCAGGCGATGGGGTTGGGCTCTCCGCAGGACAGACCGGCCATGATAGTATTAAGATCACCTCCGAAAGGATGGGGTTTCCCGTCCCCGATTCGGGCGGATTCAAAGATACAGGCGGCCCGGTCCGGTTCGGTCACGATCGAAATCGGAGCTTCCGAACCGAAGAGTCCCCGGTAAAATCCGACTATCGATCCGGCCAGCGCCCCGACCCCAGCCTGAACGAAGATATGGGTGGGCTTGATAAATCCCTGGGCAGCTAACTGCTCCTGCACCTCAGCAAACATGGTGGTGTAGCCCTGCATCACCCAGATCGGGATCTCTTCATACCCTTTCCAGGAAGTATCCTCGATTATCTGCCAACCATTCTCCTTCGCGTCTGAACTCGCCTTCTGCACGGCCTCATCATAAGTCCCTTCCACAACAACCACCTTCGCTCCATAGCTCTCAATCGCCTCTATCCGGGCCCGGCTGGTATCTTTATGAACATATATAATGGCCGGGCAGCCCAATTTACCGGCCGCCCAGGCTACCCCCCGACCATGGTTTCCGTCAGTCGCTGCGGCAAAGGTCAGTTTTCCAAGTCGGGCCTTTGCTTCCGGAGAAGTCAATACCGAGAATGGAACATCCCTATCTCCATATCCCAGACGCTGTTTCAAATAACTGTAAATGGCAAACGATCCTCCCAGAACTTTGAATGAATTCAAATCAAGTCTCTGGGATTCATCCTTTACCCAGATACCACCCAAACCAAGGACCGCCGAGAGATTATCCAGTCCTTTCAATGGACTCATCCGGTATCCCAGAACCTGCCGGTGAAGTTCACGGGTCCTCCGGGATATCCCGGGTGGTATCACTTTTTGCACTTTCTCTATCGAACATACCCCGGAGTGGGGGTTCTTCAGCCAGGTGACCGGTTTCATATTTTTCATTGGATATTCCTTAAGATTGACAATACAAAAAGAGTGTCTATGGCACTCATTGGGGTGAAAGTGGCTACAGAAAATTGCTCAGCTATTTTTACGCGGGAACCAGTGGTAGATCAATTTCCTCAACGCGCCAAGCCGCATAGGATAGAGCCGCGGCAATATCTGCCTTCTCAAGATAAGGGTAAAGCTTTAATATTTCGTCTTCAGTATGTCCCGTCGCAATAAGACCAACAATTGTCCCCACTGTCACACCAATCCTCGGAGACACGGTTTCCCTCCCATCACATTTTGATTAAATGTTATTCTCTGAATTGGCTTCATTTGTTCTCTCCTGTCACTCTTGAAAAACGCCTCAAACTTAGTTGGATCGGATAGCATAACATACGGCCCCACCTTGTTTCGATATTATAATCGTTCAGACCGGTTAAGCAAACAATTTTTTTCCTTTCTGATGAAACCGATTATTTACATGAAATTAATCCGCAGTTTGCAGAGTTTCTTTAAACAAGAATTTTGCGATAATTTTTCCGATGTAATCATTGGTCTCTGCCGCGGGGTGGCACCAGTCGTAGTAAATATCTTTATGGTCTCTTCGATACTTTCTCAGATAGGGAAGCACATCTAGAAAAGGGAAATTCCGTTTCCGGGCCTTCTCCCGAATTAACTGTTGGGGGATATCTTCCGTAAACTCGGCATCAAGTTCAACCGATGGTAATCCCCCACTCTCTTCAATTTTTACAATATGGGTCTCGGTCAGACGGAGATAGACCTCGATACCGAGTAATATAAGGAATGACAGGCCCACTATCACCCCAAACCTGATTAAAAATATCCTGATATATTTATTCTTCAATTCAAGAGGCAACATCAAATTCCGGATCATCTTTCTCCGGTTCGCTGAACTCAGGCTCGAGTCCAAAATCCAGGACCAGAATCTCATGGATCCGGTTATTAAGTATTACCACTTCATCGTCCGGAAGATCGGTAGCTATGTCAATTTTGAAGCCATCAACTGAATTTCGGATAACAAGCGCTTCAGATAGAATATAGGGGAAGAGTTCCTGGTCATTCTCCAACTGCTTCTTTACTCTCTCCCTTTCTTGCCAGAGCCAAATCGCGTCCTCATCCCCTTCACCCGGCTTTTCCCCGAGAACTTCCTCCACTCGCTCTAAGATAAATTCCCGAATCCCGGGAGTTACACCATCCTTGAACCACATAAACTCATCAGACGGTCTATCGACCAGCTTAAATACACCATCTTCAAAATATGGGAGGAGCAGAGGATCTCTCCTCAGTACCCGTTCCACCACGGCAACAAAATACCGGTTCTCCTCTCTATATTCTCTCTCTTCCTGATTCATGGAATAACCTGTTAATTGTATGATCGTAACTCTTTGGCCCTTTCCCTCGTTCCCACGCTCTGCGTAGGAATGCACCGGACCAGTTTCGTCACGATGCAGAGCATCGTGACGAGGGGCGATGTAGATTTTAAAAGGGATAAAGTGTTACGTACAATCTAAAATTTTTTCGGTTTTTTATAGCTTAATATTAATATTACAATAAAATAGCATGTCTTTATAATAAGTCAACGCAGTAACCCGTTGTAAGCTTGGGGAATCAACCAGAATAACCACCTCTTTGTAGGTAAGCTAAGAAAATATGGGTTTTGAGAGGAACTCTTGACTGATAGTAAATTAAAAACAACACCTCTGCTGGGGCTCCTTCCATCCGATATCAGTCCCGCTATCCTGTTGGTTTTTGGAGAAGAGACGGGAACAGTCATAAGCGCCTTAACAAATACCGGCTGCGGGATACGCAAAGTTGCCCGGCGACGGGAATCAACAACTTATCGGGTCAAAAGAAACTCCGCTGATTTTTTAATCGTTATGGGCGGCTATGGATCTTCTTCGATAGCTTCCGCTCTTCATGAACTGGTAACTTTAGGCGGGCGCCGGTTTGTCATGGCAGGAACCTGCGGGGCATCTTCTCACCACCGACTGGGAGAGGTTTACCTGATCAGTCGGGCAGCGGTAAACCCGGTGGGTGGTCCGGGAGGAATGGGATTCTACCGCCAGTTTGAACCGGGGGAAGAATTCTCTCCTTCACCGGTATTATGGGAAGCGGCCCGCCCGCTGGGGCTGGATTCGGCCCCTTCCGTCTTGATCTCCAGCGACGCCTTCTATGGTTTCGGAGGAGTTTTAAATCAAGACAAGGAACTGTACTACAACGGCCCTCCAACTGAAGACGGCTTACCTTCTCCCGGTTTTGAATCTTTCAGAAAGCTTTATGAGAACAACCAACCCTTCCTGCTGGATATGGAGACCGCTTATTTTTACGGGATCTGCGATTCTTGGAATCAAGTGGAGGGGATAGCGATCAGGGCGGTCTCCAATCATATCCCCTTCGATCTGGAAGATCCTATCCCCAAAGAAGAGAAAGCACTGGCAGATTCCCTTTTAAAATCGATTGAGCTGATGGAACTGCTTTTGACCGATTAGATAGGTAATAGGCAGCGGGTAGTAGAGAGTAGAGAGTAGTGATAGGTGAGCAGGTATCATTTGCCAGAAACAGCCGAGGTCAACGACCTCGGCTACAGGGTGACAAAACAGGCAAAGTTGTAACCGCGGAGGAAAGGGGACCGAGGCCAACGACTGCGTGGGATAATACATGGTGCTATGCAATCGGTGGTCTGATGAAAACGTATAAGGGAAAGATCGAATTCCTTACTTCTGCAAAAGCTCCAAATCGGCTTCGTCCTGTTTTCGACCGGCGGCCTTTTTTGATTTTATCAATTCCTCTTTGCCGATAAAGATTACTTTTTCGTCTCCATAATCTCCGAACTTCTTATGATCCCATATCTCTTTAAAAGTACAGCCGGAGATGGTGGTTAATAGATCTATTCTAACCGGCTCATAGCCTAACTGAATTATTAATCCTTCTTTTAAAAAATCTTCTTCTGTAAGCTCTAGGTCCCCGAAGCCGAACTCATCAAGTGCCTGAATCATTTTGCAGGCGTTGTCCTTGCTGACCTCGATTAAAATATCTATATCCTTGGTATATCGAGGCCGGGCATGAAAAGCCACCGCGTATGCTCCTACAATGCAATATTGTATTCTATGTCTGTTTAATAATTTTAAAAACTCTTCGTAATCTTTTTCCACTCTCATTGCTAATCCCCATTTTCCGTGATCTGAAATATTCTTCCCGCATCCATTGCATGGTGTCCAGTTTATCCGAAGGAAGCATTTCGGAATAGTAACTCTGATCAAACTGTTCCGCGTCTGAGAATGAAGCCGCTTTATTGACCCAAATCTTTTTCATCTCTTTTCGCCTACTCTGATAGCCTGATATAATTTATCATCTTAACCGGTTGTTTCTTGATATTTTGATTATAGCAAATTCGGATTAAAATGCAACGGAATGTATGGGGGCAGGCGGGCTGGTGTCAGGATACAATATACAGGATTGGGGCAAAGCCAATAGTAGATCATGAAGGACGGGGAGCTATAGCTGAATTATGCCGGAAGAGGATCGATGATCACCATTATCTGAACAAGATATCTGCCCGGATACCACCTGTCTGAACTCAAAGAGAGAAATAAAACAGCAGGCAGCAACGGGCCATTATTCTCTCACGACCACCGATCACTGATTACCGCCTACTCCCCCTCTACCGACTTACCGGACTATCTCCCTCTCTTCCAAACTCTTCAACAATACCGATAAAATTCATGCCATCTGCCAGTACAACACCGCCCAGATGAGCAGGGCTGAGATTATTGAGCTCCTCAAGATTCACCCCTGGGCCCTGATCGATAACCGGATCGGAAAGAATCCGTTCTGGATCGATCCCAGCCCCAAGATGTACGCGCCGGAATAGAACGTACCCTCACTTCGTTCGGGCACCGTTCTGAAGTGCCTAAAGTTTTCAGCCAGAGGCTGATCAGCCTCTGGCTGAAGCGCATTTCAAACTTTAGGCATTTCTAACTTCTCTCCAACTCATCCCGAACCGCGCGGCCCAGTCGCTGACGGTCCACCGGTTTATCTATACATCTGGTGATACCCAGGGAGGCGGCTCTTTTACAATCAAGAGGATTTAAGAACCCGCTGACAATAATACCGCTCTGATCGGGATTGAATTCGATGATTTTACTGTAGAGATCAAGTCCGCTGGTGAACTCAAACATAAGATCCAGTACAACCATGGCTACCCCATGATCCTTGAGATATTCCAGGGCTTCTTCCCCCGAAAACGATACCACCTCATATCCCAGTAGATCGAGTACTCGGCAGATATCTTTTCTGTCATCTTCATTGTCATCCACAACCATAATCCTCTCCACTCCGGTCAGATCCCGTTCCGGGACGCTATCCTTCTCGGAGAGAGTAGGTAAATAAATATAAAAGTTTGTTCCCCGACCAAGCTCAGACCGAAGATCGAGATATCCACCCATATCATCAATAACACCCGATACTACTACCAGGCCAAGACCCAATCCTGACCTGCCCATCTTCTTTCCGGAGGCGAAAGGAGTAAATATAGCGCGAATATCTTCCGGCTTGATTCCCTTCCCTGAATCAGAGATCTGCATAACCACATACTCCCCCCTGGGGATCTGCTGCCAGCCCTTATGAGGAGAATCAAGCCTCCGACAGAACGTGGTTATCTTCAGTTCTCCCTCAGACTCAATCGCTTCACATCCGTTTCGGACCAGATTCATAATAACGCTCAAAAGCTGAGGAGCTAATCCCATAACCGGCGGTAAAGTGTCGGAGAGATGAACCGTTATTGCCACAGTGGGAAATCTGCTCTCCATGGTTTTAAATCCCATGGATTCGTGATAGGATGTCACCACATCGTTAACATCAACTGGTTGAAGTTCAAGCCGGCCTCGGCGCGCCAGGGAGAGAAAATTCAGAATTAATTCCATCGCGAGGGAAGCCGCGCTTTTAATCCGGGTAACCTGCACTGCCATAGGATCATCGGGGGGGAGTTGCCTTAGAATAATATCCGGGTACGCCAGGACAGGATTAAATAGATTCTTCAGATCATGCGCGATCCCACCAGCCATAATACCGAGTGTCTCCATCCGGGCGGATAGCGCCAGCTTCTGCTTGAGCTCCCCTTCCTGAAGCTCAAACTGCCGGAGCGGAGTGACGTCAATACCGGAGATGAGAATTCCTGCCGGAACAAAATCATGAACGATGGTCAGATGCTGTTCTCCAAATAATATCCGGCGGCCTCCCTGTTTTCCCGCGAACTCGAATTCCTGGTTAGAGGTATATTTATCCTCCTGATGCAGTGAGATGTAGGAGGCGCATTCTTCTCTCTGATCCGGAGTAATCAGTTCAAGAATATCTCTTCCAACCAGTTCTTCTTTCTCCACTTTAAAGATATTCAAAACCGCACGGTTCAGATCAATGATCCGACCATCCATTCCAATGATAATATTGAATGATTGGGACTCCTCAAAGAAGAATTGAGCTCTGGCCTTCAATCTACGGAGTGACTCTTCCAGCTCCTGGATTGTCTTCGGCCCGGCGGGATGGGGGTCAGATTGCAACTCTTTGTTAGTGAATGATGTTAGTCGGAAGCGGATTTTTTTCAACTTGATCAGGAGAATAATCAAGTAGATAAGAAGGCAGCTCGATACCGCGGCCAGAATCCAGGATATCATTTCCCACATACTATTCATAATTTTTACTTTGTAAAAATTATCATGTTTGTAATCCTATATTATTAGAAAGATAACAAATGAAAAAGATCCTCTGAATATTTGAACCTAAGTTGAGCGATTGTTGTGGATCAGCCGTCGCTAAAGCCCCGAATCAAGTTCGGGATGCAAGCACTCTGGCGGACTTGTGAAATGTGCTGAGATTATGAGACTGTATCGGTTGCAAAAAACGCAGACGTATTTAATAATACGAACGAGTATTTTTGCAATCGATTGCAGCCCATAAGATTAGTGCAGTTCGCCGCATAGAATCGATCAATTTAGGTTGAAATATATTATCCATTATCTTGCGCTAAAGTCAAACACTTTAACGGTTGGCGGCTTTCATAAATATTATTTTTCGCGGTAAAAATAAATAATCTTTTATATCAACTCATTAAGAAAGTATTATTAAATAATTGGAACTTTCCACCTGGAAATACGTCTAAATGGATAATACCAAGAAAAAGACTGGAGAAGATTTCATTCTGATCAAGGCATTCCTGGCCGGAGATAATACCGCTTTTGATAAGCTGGTTCTTAATTATCAGAACCGGGTCTTTAATACCTGTTATCGGATCCTGGGAAATTACGAGGATGCCAATGACAGCGCCCAGGATATTTTTGTCAAAGTTTTCCGCTCCTTGAAAAAATTTCGGTTCCGGTCTTCCTTCTCAACCTGGATCTACCGGATCTCGATCAATACCTGTAGGAACAAGCTTCGCTCGGCTGGATACCGTCACCAGAGAACCACCGTCCGGCTTGATCAGCCGATGGATCAGGAAGACGGGAGCTATTCATTTGAGATAGGAGATGAGAGAAGAACTCCGGAAAAAGAACTGGACCGCAAAGAGAAAGGTCTTATGATCCAGAGGGCAATAGATTCTCTCCCCGAAAGCCAGAAGACCGTAGTTGTACTCAGGGATATCGAGGGGCTTACTTACGAAGAGATAGTATCTATAACCAGATTAAACCCCGGCACGGTAAAATCAAAACTAGCCCGGGCACGACAGAAACTGAGAGATAAATTATCCCCTATTCATTATACCTAACTTGAGCGATTCTATGCGGCGAACTGCACCAATCTTATGGTCTGCAATCGGTTGCAAAAATACTCGTTCGCATTTATTAATGCGTCTGCGTTTTTTGCAATCGATGCAACCTCATAATCTTAGCACATTTCACAAGTCCGCCATAGCTTTAGCGACGGCTGATCCGCAATAATCGCTCAACTTAGGTATAATTAAATAAACAGAATGATTGGCAGCATGGTGATATTATATTCAGTTATCAGTATTCGGTTATCAGTGATCAGTTGTACTGTGAACCAGGCTGAAGAGATCTATGTACTAACATGAACTGCGAAGAAATAAAAAATAGACTCTCCGAGTATCTCGATGGAGAACTGGATGAACGGGAGAGTAAACTGGTGGGAGATCATCTTGAGAACTGCCCGGGGTGCGCGGAAGAGCTCGCCGGCTTGAAGGAGTACTTCAAGAGTATCGGTTCACTCGAAAAAGCAGAACCTCCTCCGGATTTCTTGAGGCAGGTTCACGCGAGACTGGAAGGTCAATCCGTTTTTAAGACCGCGATCAAGAAATTAGTTTTTCCTATCCGCTTTAAAATCCCTCTGGAAGTGGCTGGACTGGCCGCCGCGGCGATGCTGATTCTCTATATAATGAATCTCTCTCCTGAAAAGCAATCGATTCAATCAGTACCGGTTGCAGCCTCCGGAATGATTAGACGAGAACTCGATAAGCCACTTAAAATAACTGGTGCGACCAGATCCCTCTCTTATTCCGAAGAACCTATGATGGTCTCCGAAGGGAGAAGAATGGAATCTGCCCCACCTGGGGGGGAAGAGCTCCCGCTCATAGAAGAGATTGGGCCGTTGGTTGCAGATGAGATTGCCGCGGTAGGAGATGGTATGGGAGTGGTCGAACTAGTGCTCCTGATCGAACCGGAAGCGCGTGGCAACGTGGATGAGTACGATAAGGGCAAAGTGCTCCTAAGTATGCAGGCGCGCAAGCTCCGGCAAGATAAAACTCTTTCTTCAGAAGTGAAGAAAGAAGATAACCGCGAGGCAGCCACGCTAACCCGACTGAAAGAACTCATCACCAGGGAGGGCGGGGAGATAATCTCAACAGAAGAGATGACCGATCTCACCCATAGAATAGCCATCAAGCTTCCGGCGGATCGTTACCATTCGTTTATGGAAGAACTTTCCGAAATCGGAGATCCCCAACCGGACCGGATGGTCCCGCCCGAAGAATCAGAACGCACTATCCGCCTCCGGTTAACCCGAATTACTCATAAAAATTAATAATCCGGGGTTTGAGAACTATATAGACCTTACTCGGAAAGCCTTTTTAACCACGAAGAACTCGAAGTTCACGAAGGAATTTAAAAAATAATTGGGTTTGTCATTTTTGTTTTCCTTCGTGAACTTCGTGTTCTTCGTGGTAATTTTTAAAGACAGTTGCCTTTATAGCCCCCCACGAACTGCGCGAAGGCAGGCATCATTTGCAGTACTCTTCAACAGGGATACCACACCACCGTTGACAAAGGATGCGCACCAGGCCCAATTAACTCCCAGCGCCGCAGAGTAAGTAGTCGAAGTCCAGTATAAGGTCTGAAGATGGCGACATCATCATAAATAATCAACATCTTCTCATTCCACATATCACTCCCACGGGAAATATAATTCTGACCGGCAGATATTTTTTTGGGAACTTTTCCGGAACTTTCTTGTCGATATTAACGAAATCTTATTTTTTTTGATGAAAAAATAAGAGCTTGCAAGCATTGAATCAACATATCAAATAAATGTTCCAAACTAGATTTGAGCCCGAAAGGGCGCTAATTTAAAGGAGTTAATAAAATGAGAAGAAGAGTTTATTGGAGTTTCCTGGTTGCTATCTCCCTGATCCTGACCGGGAGTAAAGTCCTGGCTGATAACGGGAAGGATAGCAGTGATTCAAACCTATCACCTTACTTTATTGTTGAGGGGGATATCGAAGTCGAGAACTTCCCCCTCCTTAAAACCGGGGCGGAGGTCGATATCGCCGGGGTTATCGCCGAGGTGGCGCTCACCCAGGTCTATAAGAATGACGGTGATAAGACGATCGAGGCGATCTATGTCTTCCCCCTGGGGACAAAGTCCGCCATCCATGCCATGAAAATGACAATTGGGGAGCGGGTGATCGAGGCGAATATCAAAGAGAAGCTCCGAGCGCAGAAGATCTACCAGCAAGCCCTAGAAAACGGGCAGACCGCTTCTTTACTGGAGCAGGAGCGGCCTAACGTCTTCCAGATGAAGGTGGCCAACATAATGCCGGGGGATGTAGTGGAGGTGGAAGTTCGGTATACTGAACTTCTCGTTCCCGAGGAGGGGGTATACCAGTATCTGTTTCCTACCGTGGTCGGCCCCCGTTTCACCGGAGAACAAAAGACGGAGGAACCGACGAAAAAGGATAACTGGACCGCTTCTCCTTATCTCCACGAAGGGAAAGACGCCCCCTATCAATTTGATATCCGGATAAACTTAAACGCCGGTCTCCCCATCACCGATTTTTCCGTACCTTCCCATCAGGTCACGGTCACCCGGCCGGCGCCCGATAAAGCGGTTATCTCCCTGTCCGATTCAGAGAAGACCAGCGGAAATCGGGACTTCATCCTCAAATATAGCCTGGAAGGCGATTCCATCCAGTCGGGACTGCTGCTCTATCCAGGGAAAGAGGAAAACTTCTTTCTCCTGATGATGGAGCCCCCCGAAAAGGTGACCCCGGCAATGATCCCGCCCCGCGAATATCTCTTTATTGTCGATGTCTCCGGTTCCATGCACGGTTTCCCGCTCGATGTGTCCAAAACCTTGATCGACAAGCTGCTCAAAAACCTGCGGCCCGAAGATTACTTTAACATTCTCTTTTTCGCCGGCGGATCAAATGTCCTCTCCCTCACCCCGCTTCCGGCCACGGAGGAGAACCGTGAAAGAGCAATAAAGATGCTCCTATCTCAGAGAGGGGGTGGAGGAACCCGGATTCTCAACGCACTCAAGCAGGCTATCTCGCTCGAAAAGAAAGAGGGATTATCCCGCATTATCGTGATTGCCACCGATGGTTATATATCGGTAGAGAAAAAGACCTTTGACCTGATCCGGGATAACCTGGGAGAGGCCAACTTCTTCGCCTTTGGGATTGGATCGAGCGTGAACCGTTATATCATCGAAGGAATGGCCCGGGTAGGCCGGGGCGAACCCTTCGTGGCAACCAACCGGGAAGAGGCGGAAGAGATCGCGGAAAGATTTACGCGCTACATCACATCGCCTCTTCTGACCAATATCAATGTGACCCTGGAAGGGTTCGACGCTTACGAAGTGGAACCACCGGCCCTCCCTGATCTCTTTGCCGAACGTCCCCTGATCCTCTTCGGGAAGTATCGCAACCCGGACGGAAAGATCATAGTCACCGGCCAAACCGTAAGTGGAGTATATGAACAGGGATTTACCGTAACCCCCAAACTGGAGGACCAAAATAACGCCGCCCTTAAATATCTCTGGGCCCGGGAGAAGATCGCCCGGCTCGCCGATTACGGGAGAACCGGTTCTGACGTAAAAGAGGAAGTAACCGAACTGGGACTGAAATATCATCTCATGACCGAGTACACCTCTTTCGTAGCCGTGGATACCGTTATCCGGAAGACCGGCGAGGTCGTCACCATCAAGCAGCCTCTCTCCCTCCCCCAGGGTGTGAGCGATTATGCCGTTGGGGGCGGAGTCGTGGGAAGAAGTATGTTGAAATGCTCATACGCTCCCGCTCCGGCATCACTAACGAGTGAAGAAGCCAAAGGGATTAACAACCTGGATAAGGCTAAGCCCCGGATTTACATCACCGGCGGCACGCTCCCCCCGGAGATAACCCTGGATCAGGTGGAGAAGATCCTGCTCGAACGGGTGGAAGAGGAACTGGTTAAAATCGCTCAGAAGTGGGAACTGAAAAGTCTTGCTATCAGCTTGAAAGTAGAGAAAGGAAAGGTCATCACGGTCAGTGTTACATCCTATCAGGGAAAGACCTGCCAAGAAGAACTGCTGAAGAAGATCTTCAAAAAACTCACCTTCAACAAATCTCTCACCGGAAAAATAGAGTTAAACCTCAACTTCGGGATTTAATCCTGAACAAAAATCCGAACACCCCTGACATCTCTATCCGATCGGAGAGAGATATCAGGGGCATACCGTTTTTCACTGATTGCTCCCTCAAAATGATATTCACAAAATTATCCGGTATGCCAGAAAAAGATCTACGGGAAGTAACTCAAAATATCGCTGATAGACTCGTTACTATTTTCATAGCATTGCCCCAATCAAATTATAAAAGTCATTGTTCAAAACTAGTTTAACGCCGCAGGCGTTAAACTAATCCATACCTTCCGATTCCGGGGGCCATCAAACTCACAGAAAAATATCCCTTGCCAGGTTCCAAGCTGTAACCGCCCTCCTTCAACTATCACCAGAATCGATGACCCCATTAAAGAGGCCTTCGCGTGGGAATCCGCATTTCCTTCCAGATGGGCATAACCGGCCCCGGCCGGGATTAAACGAGTAAGGACCGACTGAATATCCGACTGAACGCTAGGATCGGCATTCTCATTGATGGTAATACCAGCAGTGGTATGCGGGACAAAGACCATACAGATACCATCCGTTATATCCGCCGCCCGAACCTCTTCTTCCACCAAAGCCGTGATATCGACCATCTCCGAACGGCGGCTTGTTCTAATGTTAATCGTCCTCATTAATTCACTCCTTTTTATTCCGGTTATTTGTTCTTCTCTTCAATCCAGTCGCCGACCGTCTGGAGCCCGCGGGAGAAAGGCTCTCGTCGATCCGGCCATATTCAACCGGACTGCCGGTAACTGCTGTCTGAAAAAAATGATTCAACCCCGGCAGAATTGTTGGTAAACACCACCTCGCGTTGATGATAAGGATAGGGGGAAACAGGATCTTGAGGCCTATCGATCCGACCCGATTCCAAGCCAAAGCCATTTCTGGGGTCTTTCCGGGACTCCTCAAATGGGCTATCTCCGCAACTCAAAATTGCCGCCACAAGAAAAAGAAAAGCAATCGTTATAAAATAGCGCCTTATCATAATTTTAGCATATCTCACCTGAACTATAGACGAGAACTGCTCGGCAGCAAATGGTAACCGAGAGATCACCGACGGTTCATATGTAAAATTCAATAAATTTACGTAATTCGATTTTTTTCTTTGCCTTTAGCGAAGATTCGCAGTTTAATTAGTTGCAAAGTTAAATTTTAATATTACAATACATTTTCATGCCTTTAAACCTAAACTTTGCCCGAAGGGCTAAGTAATTTTCCAGGAGGAAGTGAGATGAGCCAACTAAAAAAATTCCAGGGTAAATTATTAATAGTAATTATTTGTCTGTTGTGGGTCGGCTGTGCTTCTCAGGGCAACCTGGGTAAGAACGAACCGGTAAAACTGGGCAATTCTGTCAGCTGGGTGATGGGAGCTGATACTTTCCGGGAGTGCGTCCTCCAGGCTTATCTCAACGCCGGAGACCGCCTCGATATGCTGGCCAAGGGCAAGGAACCGGGGACCTGGTGCGTCATCTTCGACACCGATGAAACTCTACTGAACAATTCTCTTTACCAGGCGGAACAGCAGGCGGCCGGTCTTTCTTATAACGAAAATACCTGGGGAAAATGGTGTGACCGCATGGAAGCGACAGCTCTGCCCGGAACTGTGGATTTTTGCCGCCGGGTTCAAAACCTGGGGGGAAAAGTCATCGTCATCAGCAATCGACGTGGTGACCTCATGGATGCGACCACGGGCAACTTAAATAAAGTGGGGATTCCTTTTGATGCCTGTCTTTTAAAGGGCGGATCTTACCAGTCGGATAGCAGCAAGATTGCGCGGCGCGCGGCGATTCGGAACGGAGGTGTAGATTGGGATAAGAACGCTGCCATCACAAATCCGTTGGGAGAGGAGTTCCCGCCGCTGGAAATACTGATGCTCTGCGGTGACCAGGTCCACGATCTCTATGATCCCGCGAAATTAACTTACCAGGACGTAAAAGACCGCTTCAGTCGGGAACTGGTAGTAATCCCTAATCCAATGTACGGATTCCCCCCGGTCTACTATGATAGAAACAACGATAGAGCCCTGACGGGAAAAGAAGCCGCCGGATCACCGGCAAAATAATAGTAAGCCCTGGGTAAAATCCTGGGCTTAAATATTGAACTCCGTTGAGGTTCTTTTTTGGGTGGGACAATCGTTCGTGTATCCCGGGGTTTCTCCCCGGGTTTAAATATGATACCCCTTCAGGATATTTTTTGGACCCCGAAGGGGTCCTACATCTGAGCCCCGGGTTTTAACCCGGGGATATCTGCCATCACACACAAACCACAGCACCCTGAAAGGGTGCAACATCCCAGCCCCGGGTCTCACCCAAGGTTTTCCGTGCATGCCATCCTCACCCGGACTGGCACCCCAAACCTCATCCGCCATAGCAACGTAGCTGCGGCGCCTCAACGGGGTGCTACATTATGCCCTCCCAACGTTAATCACTGTATGCCGGTTATCGCGTTACCGGCATATCGTTAGATCCTCCGAATTAACTCCTGGTTATCCCCCTGATCGCCCAGAGAACGGAGGTAACCCGGAAGATAAAGACAAATATTCCGGCGACTACTCTACCCAATTTTCGATCTTTAAACCCGGAACACGCTTGAACTCACGCTCGTTATTTGTCACAAGAATCAAACCCCGCGCCATAGCGTGAGCTGCAATCAGCATATCAAGGGATCCGATCGGCATACCATTCTTCTCCAAAGAAGATCGAATTATGCCATACTGCGCGGCGGCCAAATCATCATAAGCAATAACCTCAATCGGAGCGAGAAACTTAGCCAACGCGATCTTATTCCGGTCTCTTTGCTCGCTTTTCTCTACCCCATATTCAAGCTCGCTCAGAGTGATCGAGGAGATGCACAGATCAGACAACCTTAATTCCTGGAGGTGATGGATTACCTGGTCCGGCTTTTTCTTGATGATGTATATGCATATATTTGTATCCAGCATATATTTCATTAAAGACCCCGTCTATCCTGTTGTTCGGGCTGCTTTCTATCACTCATAAAATCATCAGAGAACATATCCAGACTATTTATCAAAGACTCCCAGGGATGCTTCCGGGGAAGAAGCATAACTACTCCTTCAAAGCTCCTGATATATACATCCGAACCGGAGAACCTGAATTCTTTCGGCAGACGCACAGCCTGGCTTCGGCCATTAGTGAATAGTTTGGCGGTTTTCATATTAATCCTCCTTTTTATAGTATATACCATAATATATACCAATTAATGTCAAAGTCAAATTAAATTTCAGCGGACTGGAAAAAAGAGTATCTTATATAAAATTAGCGGCTTCGCTGCTAATTTTATGTTTTGAACCAATACCGACATAATTATGTCAGATCAGCGCCAACAATAATTTCAATGATTCTTGGTTGCTTTTAGCGAAATAATCTTAATTTTACTTCGTAATATTAAGATTATTGTAACATTTTCGTGCTTTGCAAAAATCCACCACCGACCCTGTGTCGGTGAAAATGTGATTGATCACTAAATATATCCACACATAACTCCCCCCTACCTCCCACGCCAACGGCGCGGGAGGTGGGGGGGGATGAGATACAGCGAATTAGTTCCCAGTCATATCTCCACTGATACAGGGTCGGTGGTGGATAGAAAATAATTTCAAAGAGCTAAAGTGTCACAGATTATTGTCCCGATACTTTTTATTTAAAAACATATGAAATCAGGATCCCGATGGGTATCGGGAAAATTCTGAAACAGCAAGATAAACATAAACAGGAGTTGATATCATGGAAACAAAGACAGCAAACCCGGAAGCCCGGGTGATGATCGTCATAGCCAGCGGGGAGAGAGAAAAAGCCTGGACGGGTCTGCTCTACGCTCAGTGGGCGGTAGGAAGCGGTTACCTGGATTCAGTCAGAGTCTTTCTCTGGGGGCCGGCGGAGGAACTCGTAACCAGAGATATGGAATTAAAAACGATGGTGAAAGAAATCATAAATTTGGGTGAGACGATCTATGTCTGCAAGGCCTGCGCCGACAGGTATGGGGTAAGCGGAGAGTTAGAGAAGATGGGTTGCCGGGTGGAATATGTCGGTCCGGTCTCAACCAAATTTATCCGCCAGGGCTACACGGTCTTTAACTGGTGATTATTAACTTACTGCCGGAAGAAAAGATAGCTTAGTAAGCTTTCAGTAAACCCCGTTGCCCCGTGATCGTATTTGGGTTGTTGTAGCCGCGGTCGGTGACCGCGGATGACAGGGGCCGCGGTCAACGACTGCGGTTACAGTGTCCAAGGCCACCACGGAAAATCGGGATGAAGCATAAGACAACGGGGTTTACTGAAAGCTTACATAGCTTAGTAAGCTTTCAGTAAACCCCGTTCCTTCGTATTACGAGGAACAAAGTTTATCACGAAATTGTTTATGTAAAGGATAAAGAAATATGGTTTTTACAGGGAGTAACCGGAGGTTGTTTCGATCAAGCTT
>Ga0208905_1000534_pt1 | contig 19097 bp, 18 predicted proteins | sample AntAceMetag02UKS_FD_184776 | JGI IMG/M metagenome (GOLD analysis project Ga0208905, IMG submission 184776) | Saline lake microbial communities from Ace Lake, Antarctica - Antarctic Ace Lake Metagenome 02UKS (SPAdes) (version 2) | ecosystem: Environmental > Aquatic > Non-marine Saline and... | reverse complement strand
TATTGGCGCGCGCCCCCCTAGGGGGGCTGGGGGGAGGAGAAGCAATCCTTCCCCATGGCAATAATTAACCATTAAAAACAGGGAAGTGTAATTGTCGTTAGGGGGAAAGTATAATTGTCGTTGACTACTCGATCGACTTTTCGCGGACGGACCAGTCTCAGGGTATCCCTCCCCCTCCGATCGAGAAACCGATCCCGCCGGAGGCAGAACCACTCGATCTACCAAAGAGCAGGAGATGGGAAGATATTCCCGCCCTGGAACTCGTAACCGCCATCAGGTTACGGCGGAGCCAGCGGAACTATACCCATACGCCCCTTACTCTGGAGGAGATCTCGTTTCTCCTCTGGGCGACCCAGGGGGTGAGCAGGCGGCTCGGGCCGGGAAACGCTCTCCGGACCGTCCCTTCGGCTGGCTGCCGGCATGCCCTGGAGACATACCTCTGTATCCTCAATGTCAGGGAACTGGAACCGGGAATCTACCGTTACCTTCCGCTGGAACATCAACTACTCTTTGAGTTCAGCGAAAAAGATCTGCCGGAGAAGATCGTCGAAGCCTCGCTCGGCCAAACTTTCTTGGGGAGATCAGCGGCGGTCTTTATCTGGGCAGCCATACCCTACCGTATGGAGTGGCGCTATGACCAGGCCGCCCACAGGGTCATCCTTATCGACGCCGGCCATATCTGCCAGAACCTATATCTGGCCTGCGAATCCATCGGGGCCGGAACCTGTGCCGTCGCCGCCTACCACCAGGAAAAGATAGACCATCTCCTGCGGCTGGACGGAAAAAATGAGTTTGTCATTTACCTCGCCCCGGTCGGGAAAGTGTAAGTAATCGTGGGGAGATAACCGATTAAGAGCTAATGACGCGGATCCGATCGAGGCGAAAGGTCCGACGCTCGTTTCTCAACCGGCAGAAGGCGATCAAGTATTGCTGCCCGGATCGTTCCTGGTAGCCAACCGGTTCGATGACCCGCTCGGTGGAACCGGTCCGGGACTGATAGGTGATCGTAACCGAGGCTGAGCTATCTATCGCTGCCTGCCAGAAGTCGGGGGTAGTCGCGTGCTCACCGATAGTTGTCCGGTAGACCCCGGATAAAGCCATCAGATCATCCTCTGTCTCTAACTCCAGGTCCTCGACAAACCGAGCAAAGACCTGCCGGAGGATCTCCACGTCATAGGTCGCTCGGTGGGGAAGCGGCGACTCAATGCCGTAATACTTGGAAATCTTTCGCATCGCGTTTCCGGGAAATCTCAAATGGCGGCGGGCAATCTCCAGTGTATCCACGATGGTCAACTCCTCCGGATTGAGCCCGTATTCCTGGATTGCCTGATCGAGAAAGGCAAGATCAAATGGGGCATTATGGATGACGACCATGGTTCCCCGGAGCATATCAAGGAGGGGTGGAAGAACAACATTAAAAGTTGGAGCGGATTCCACCATCTCCTCGGTGATACCGTGGATGGCGATGGTCTCTTCCGGGATGGCCCGGCCCGGGTTGACCAGAGAGTCAAAGGTATCGATCACCTCCCCTCCCCTGGTCCGAAGAACAGCGGCCTGGATCACCCGGTGTCCATCCCAATATGGATCGAACCCGGTAGTCTCGGTATCAAAAAAACTGAAGATCAGATTTTTCATCGGAGATGATTGCTCAATTCTGGGGTAATACTTCCGTGCGATCTCTGTTTTGGATAGCTAGACCATACTCGAAAATGTATTTTCAACTTTCTGTGTTCAAAAAACTGAATATTCACCACGAAGGTCACGAAGACCACGAAGAAAAACAAAGAAAACTATGTAATTTTTCCTGTTTTCTCAAATTCCTTCGTGAACTTCGTGTTCTTCGTGGTTAAAAAGGCTTTTAGAATAAGGCCAAGCTAGACCTTACTCGAAAATGTATTTTTAACTTTTTGTGTTCAAAAAACTAAATATTTACCACGAAGGGCACGAAGAACACGAAGAAAAACAAAGAAAACTATGTAATTTTTCCTGTTTTCTCAAATTCTTTCGTGAACTTCGTGTTCTTCGTGGTTAAAAAGGCTTTTAGAATAAGGCCAAGCTAGACCTTACTCGAAAAGGTCGTAAGCTCTAAAATCCTAATATCTATTTAAGAAAGTTACTCCTATTTTTAAGGAATGGGAATCATTTCTTTCAGCTTCCGGCGTCGCCGACCGACGAAAATGCCCACCTATAATCTCCCAGTTCATTCCTTATCTGACAGAACACGTCAAGCGTGTTTTGTCAGATAAGGATTTTGAAATCGTGGGATTCATTTAATATTCTCTTCCTCTTCAATCGCGCAATGGTTTCGTCCGGGTAATCTTGTCATATTTATATCGAGTTATTTCTTGTATTCTCACCTCTGGCCCAATATTATATATGATTGGTTTGCGGAGAATATAAATGAGATTTAAGTGGCCCCCGTTCTCTACCAGCAAACCATGCCGAGATGGGCGGGGACGCAAAGATGGCGACCTGAAGGTCGCCGCTACGAGTATGGGGATGACGGATTCACTAAACTCTTACAGAAATACAATGGATAAAAATATTAAACTAAAGATTATCGATGTTGTCTATCCGGGGAAAGGACTGGCGAGACTTGATGGCTGCGTGGTCTTTATCCGGGGGGTGCTGCCGGGGGAGGTTGTTACAGCCCGGATAATCAAGCAGCGGAAAAATTACGCCGAAGCAGAGCTGATTAATATCGACGAACCATCGCCTTTTCGGATTGAACCCATCTGCCCGCTGGCCAGGACCTGCCCCGGATGTACCTATCAGCAGATAGATTATGAGGAAGAGCTGCGCATAAAAGAGGCACAGTTTAAAGATCTCCTCCAGCGGATCGGGCATATAGAAGAACCCCCCTGTCTGCCGCCGGTCCCCTCCCCTCTCCCGCTCGGTTATCGGAACAAGATCACTCTGCACGCTTCCTGTGATTTTACTATATCCGCGGAGAAAGGACACAGGACCAGTCTGGGCTACTTCGCCCTTGATAACAGATCGGTAATCGATATCCCCTCCTGTCCCCTGGCGGTCGATGATATAAATCATCAACTCCAGAAACTCCGCGGTGACCGGGAGTTTATCTCCGGGCTTAATGATGGGATGAACCTGTCATTGCGGTATACGAAGGCTGGTGGAGCGGTCTTCTGGGCGGAGGGCACACATCCGGAGAATACCCGCCTGACCGAAGAGACCTGCCTCGGTTCCGTCCAGGTTTCTTATAAATCATTCTTCCAGGTAAATCTCCAGATCGCTGACGCGCTGATACGGAGAGTGATGGAGATTATATCAGAGATCCAACCCGCGGCTGTGATTGATCTCTACTGCGGGATCGGACTCTTTGCCCTGGCCGCCGGAAAGGCTGGTGTCCCGGCGGTACTCGGGATAGACAGGAATAAAGCCGCGATCAGGGCGGCCCGGAAGAACGCGAAAAACCTTGATCTTCCCGGCCTCCGTTTCGAGATAATGACCGCCCGGGACGGGTTGAAATATGGGCTCACCCCCCTCAAACCGGAGGAGACAACGCTCATTGTCGATCCCCCCCGGGCCGGACTGCCCAAAGAGATAATCGCTCTAATCGCGGAATATAAACCAGGCACGATGATCTACATATCCTGCGCGCCCGACACTCTGGCGCGGGACGCGGCACGTCTCTCCAGCGCGGGCTACCGGATTGAGAGTACACAGATATTCGATATGTTCCCCCGCACACCGTATTTTGAGTCCATCACGGTCTTCCATAGTGGGTAAGGGTTTTAAGTAAGTACTCCCTCTTTAACACCACCCACCCTTAATATTCCTATTTTCTATTCCTTCCCGTGTAATTTGTTCCATCCACTATACAACTATATTCGCGGGATGTTGCACTGAAAATGTTTTCTCAGGAGAGGTTATGCCCAAGAATTGTAGCCAACCTGGCAGGAAACGCACAATCGTCGGCACCGGTATCAATAAGACCCCAAGATCTCACGGACAGACCAGTATCTGGATTGGTAATTCGGATAGGTAGGATCGGACGGAGAGGATCATCAGGAGTGAGTTTCTTAAAAGGATATTCAATGATCAGCATTAGTATATATGGGCCAATTTCTTTTCAGGAACAAAAACAATAACGGGAGACCTAACGCCTTTTCTTTCAGCCTTTTTTACAACTTCTACTGGCTCAACACCGGATGCAACTACCATTTGGCTATTAAAAGAATTTAGCGCTACATATTTACCACGATACTTTTTGCCGCTTATAAGGATTTGATTTTTCATCGGCCTTCCCTCATTTCTGTCTCTCACTTTAAACAAACTATATACTAATATATATATATTTTGCAACATTTCTTTAATCAAGATCATGCGGTTGATGTGGGACAACTAGACGCGCTACCGGACTGAAAGAGAAACGGTGGATCGGGCAGGGGCCATATTTATTCAGCATTTCCAGGTGGAGCTTGGTTCCGTAGCCTTTGTGGCGGCCAAAGCCATAAACCGGATACTCCCGGTCATACTCCTCCATCATCCGGTCCCGGGTGACCTTGGCGATAATCGAGGCGGCGGCGATTGAAACACTCTTCTCTTCCCCCCGAACCAGAGATTGCTGGAGAATCGGCAGATCAAGTTTGATCAGTCCGTCAATCAGCAGATACCCGGGAGAGATGGAGAGTGCCTCTACCGCGATACACATCGCCTTTTTGGTGGCTTCCAGGATGTTGATCCGGTCTATCTCAGTTTGATCGACAACTCCAACGCCGATAACCGCTCCGGGAAGCTGATTGAGATATTCAAATGCCGCTTTCCTCCGGGCGGGGGAAAGCTTCTTGGAGTCAAGAATGGCGACAGGGTGACTCCGGAGGGGAGGGATTATAACCGCGCCAGCAACTACCGGACCGGCCAGAGGACCCCGACCGGCTTCATCCAGTCCGGCTACCGCGACTTCACTTCCATACCTGTCTTCCCAGTACAGCATCCTGGGCGCAACGGGAATGGAAAGATAGGGACACATCATTAGTACCCAGTCATATAAGGATAAACTTTAATTGTTTCTAATTATGGTTCTCAGTCGCTTTGTGTGGGTAATAGAGCGTTCTTTAATGTCTCAATCAAATATGCGGACAATATCGGTAATGGAGTAATGGAGGAGTGGAGTATTGGATTTTCATACATACCGAGCAATCGGTTTATTTCAGGCCTTAACAAGTCCTATATCCAACCGCTCCGGCGAGCCGAATTCGCCCTGGCAGCCTCTGGCTGTAAAGGCCGGATAAGCGACCATGGCGAGCGATGCCGGAGGTGGGCTGGCCGCGAGTGCCACCCAACATTCCATCACTCCATTACCCCAACTCTCCAATACCCGTACAAAATGAATCAATAAATATTGTTTTCACATTAATTTGCTACCCACACAAAATGATTGAGAACCAACTTATTTAACCGGCTTTTTATATTCTATCTTCCGCTCTTTAATCCGGGCCTGCTTGCCTGTCTTATCTCTCAAGTAATAGAGTTTAGCCCGGCGAACCGCGCCCGTCCGGATAACCTCAACTTTGGCAACCCGGGGAGAATGCAGTAAAAATACCCTCTCAACTCCCAGCCCGTAGGATACCCTCCGGACAGTAAACGACTCTCTGACATCGGATCTCTTCCGGGCAATACAGACCCCGGTAAAAATCTGGATCCGCTCCCGTTCATCCTCTACGATCTTGACGTGAACACTGATCGTGTCACCCACCTGAAATTCAGGTATCTCTTCTTTAATCTGTTCCTGTTCTAAACGTTCAAGTACATTCATAAATTTATTCCTTCTTTCCTTTCTCTGTCGGAGGAAGCTCATTAATAAGATCGGGACGACGACGGCAAGTCATTAAAAATGACTGCTCCTCCCGCCAGCGAGCAACTTCTCCGTGATTACCAGAGAGCAGTACTCCCGGCACGGCCATCCCCCGATACTCGGACGGCCTGGTATAATGGGGATACTCCAACCTCCCCTTTGAAAACGACTCATCAGCCGATGAATCCGGATCTCCCAGGACACCCGGGATCAGGCGGATCACACTATCGGCCACAACCATCGCCGGAAGTTCTCCTCCGGTGAGAATATAATCACCGATACTGATCTCTTCATCAACCAGAGACGAGCAGACCCGCTCATCCACACCTTCATAATGTCCACAGATCAATATCAGGTGTTCACTGTGGCTCAGATAACCGGCCTTTGCCTGGTCAAATGGCTCCCCCCGCGGGGAGAGAAGTATCACGGTGCTATCGGAGGTCTTGAGTGATTCAACCGCCTCAAATAGGGGCTCAACCTTCAGGACCATCCCGGCTCCGCCGCCATATGGGCGATCATCAGCCGTACGATGGCGGTCATGCGTGTAATCCCGTAGGTCAATCACCCTGAGACTAATCGCCCCCTTTTCCTGAGCACGCTTGATGATGCTCTCGGTCAAAAAACCGGCAAACATCCCCGGGAAAAGAGTGATTATATCAATCTGCACTACTACCTGACTTATTTACTTAGTTCCGCCTCGATTTTTACCGCGGATTATGCTGATCTATGAAAAATAATCCGTTAAATCCGCTTCCCCGCAAAATGCCTTCGGCATCGCGGGGTAAAAATCCGCGGTTTATTAAAATACTTAAATTGCGAGTTAAAAGGGTTTATCTTCCTCCACGATCTCCAGCATAGCCCGCATACCGGACTTAGCCGCAGTGGCATTAACCAGAGTTCGGATCGCATTAATGGTGCGCCCCTTCTTTCCGATAACTTTTCCTACATCTTCCTGTTTCACCCGGAGTTCGAAGACAATTGTGCTCTCTCCGTCAATCTGAGTAACTTCTACTTCCTCAGGATTATCAACAATCGACTTCACTATATACTCAATCAATTCTTTCATTCAATTCGCCTCCTGACGATGATTCGGTCGCGATCATTCCCGGCCGATATTGGAACATAGCGCCTTCGGCGCAATGTTCTTAAGTGCCTTAAGTGCCTAAAGTGCGCTTAAGTGCCTAAAGTTAACAAAACCACACGTCGCTATAGAAGAAAAAAACTATATTGTTTAATATTTTTCAAGACTAAATTAGCGCGAAGCGCTAATTTATACTATACTTGCAACTTTTTAAAGATGCTCCGGACGGTATCCGACATCTGGGCGCCCTGGCTGAGCCAGTAGTTGGCACGATCCCGATCCACTGAAGCAGCTTCCTGTCCATTTTTTGGATCATAATGTCCCAGTTTTTCAATGATCTTCCCATCCCGCGCTTTGCGTGAGTCAGCCACTACTATACGGTAATGCGGTTGTTTTTTTTCTCCGACTCTCTTTAATCTTATGACAACGGCCAATTGGCACCTCCTATCTTCATTTTTTCACTTAAACCTTTTGTTTTTTTCATCATCTTCTTCATCATCTTAAACTGTTTCAACAGCTGGTTTACTTCCGGGACGCTGGTCCCGCTCCCCCGGGCTATTCTCTCCCGACGGCTCCCGTTAATGATAACCGGATTCTCGCGCTCCAGCGGGCTCATCGAATCCAGGATGGCTTCCATCCGCTTGATCCGGTCTTCCCCGCCTTCCATATCCGGCATCCCGGCCGGGAGCATACCCATAATGGACTCCCAGGACCCCATCTTTTTCAATTGACCCAGCTGTTTACGAAAATCCTCCAGGTCAATACTAGCCTTTTTCCATTTCTTCTCCCACTTCTCAGCGTCAGTCGCGTCAAAGGTCTCCTGAGCCCTCTCCGCCAGGCTGACAATATCGCCCATCCCCAGGATACGGGATACAATCCGATCCGGATCGAAGACCTGCAGGTCAGCCAGTTTCTCTCCGGTTCCAATCAGCTTGATCGGACGACCGGTCACCGAACGGAATGAGATCGCCGCTCCCGCCCGCGCGTCTCCATCAAGCTTGGTCAGGATACTACCGGTAATGCCAATATGCCGATCAAACTCGACCGCGACATTAACGGCATCTTGCCCGGTCATCGCGTCCAGTACCAGCAAAATCTCATCCGGAGGATATTTATCTTTTATCTTCCGGAGTTCCTCCATCAGTTTTTCGTCTACATGGAGGCGGCCGGCGGTATCAACAATCACAAAATCAACCTTAGATGATTTTGCATACTTTATCGCATCGCCGATAATTTTCAAGGGAGATTTTCCTTTTCCCTTGAATGTTTCCACCCCGATCTGATTTCCCAGAACTTCAAGCTGAGCCACCGCCGCCGGACGCTGCAGGTCGGCCGCCACCAGGATAGAAGAAAGCTTCCGTTTCTCTTTCAACCAGAGCGCCAGCTTTGCCGCCACGGTTGTCTTCCCCGCTCCCTGCAAACCGGCCAGAAGAATCAGAGCCGGAGTCCGGGAAAACTTCAATTCCGATTCGGGATCGGTCATAAACTCTACCAACCGATCGTGAAATACTTTAATGAACTGCTGCCCGGGTCTCAGGCTCTGCAGAACCTTCTCTCCCATCACATCCTGACGGGTCCGATCCACAATATCCTTCACCACCCGATAGTTCACATCGGCATCCAGAAGCGCCAGTTTCACATCACGGAGGGCCTCCGAGATATTCTTCTCACTCAGCCTCCCCTGCCCCCGGATCTGCTTGAAGATTGCCTGAAATTTATCTGATATCCTGTCGAACATGTTAAGTGCCCTATTAATCTACCCCAACCTCGGCCCCTTTACTGAACTACGAATTTCGCAAATTACGCGAATTTAAAAACTTGGTAAAAACGAATATTATTTAGAGTGGTATTCCCTCCGTCAACTGACAACTGTCAACCGTCAACTTTCTTTTCCCCCAGCCCCGGCCCCTTTTTTGTCCACTAATTACACTAATTTGCACTAATTGATCCCCCTACCTCGGCCCCATTTTGAAACCGCTAATCTCGCAAATCTACGCGAATTAAACATTGGACGCATCGGGGCCGAAGCGTCATTCGATGTTCGAAGTTGGACGTTCGATGTTCAGTCTTTCTGCTCCCCCCCTACCTCGGCCCCTTTTTTGTCCACGGATTACACGGATTTCACTGATTGATCCCTCGGAGCGAAGCGGAGACACCGAACCTTTAGGTGAGATGCCTTGCCTCTCCCCCTTTACTGAACTACGAATTTCGCGAATTACGCGAATTTGAAATGCCGTTGAACAGCCTGCTACTAATTGGAGATTGGAGATTGGAAGTTGGCCATTGGAAATTCGTCTTTCCCGGCCATCCGATCAACCATCTTCAACCCGTTTAATATTAGCCCCCAAGGCGGTCAGTTTCTCCTCCATTCTCTCATATCCCCGGTCGAGATGATAGACCCGGCGGACGGTGGTCTTTCCGTCCGCTACCAGGCCGGCCAGGATAAGCGCGGCCGAGGCCCGTAGATCGGATGCCATCACCGGAGCGCCGGAGAGCCTCCGCCCCCCCCGAACCAGCGCGGCAGCTCCTTCCAGAGATATCCGTGCCCCCAGACGATTCAGCTCCGGGACATGCATAAACCGTTCCGGATATACTTTCTCTATAATAACACTGATTCCGGGCACTGCCGAGAGGAGTACCATCATCTGGGCCTGGAGATCGGTCGGAAAACCCGGATAAGGGAGCGTGGCGATATCCACGGGTTTGAGATCTCCAGTTGCCCGCACCATGATCAACTCTCCCTCCCGGGTAATCTCAATCCCTACTTCCCGCATTACTTCGATCAACGAGTCAAGATGATCTGCCCGAGCTCCGCGCAAGGTCAGGAGACCTCCGGTCAGAGCCCCCGCCAGCAGGTAAGTTCCCGCTTCAATCCGGTCCGGAATAATCGTATATTCAACCGGCTGTAACTCATCTACTCCTTCCACGGTAATCCGGGGACTTCCCATCGCCGATACTTTCGCCCCCATCAGGTTTAGAAATTCACATAGATCAACAACCTCCGGCTCACAGGCCGCGCCGATGATGGTGGTAGTCCCGCGGGCCATGGCGGCGGCCATGATCAGATTAATAGTCGCTCCCACGCTTGAACCATAGCGGCCGCCCAGATATATTTCAGCTCCGATCAGAGGCGATCCGGTCGCGTTAACATAGCCATGCTCGATATCAACTCGGGCCGACAGTCCCTCAAGCCCTTTCAGATGGAGGTCAATCGGACGGGGCCCGATGACACATCCACCGGGAATAGATACCCGGGCCTGGCCCAGTCGGCTTAATAGCGGTCCCAGCACCAACACCGATGCCCTCATCTTCCGGACCAGATCATAAGGGGCGGAACAATCCGTAATGGTTGTAGCATCAATCTCCAGGGTATCTTCATCAATAAACTCACCCCGGACACCCAGATGATGGAAGATCCGGAGCATGGTATCGATATCCCGTAAACGCGGGACCCGATGAATAACCGTGACACCCCGGGCCAGCAGGGAAGCAGCCATAATCGGCAGAGCGGCATTCTTTGCCCCACTGATTGTCACTTCCCCGGAGAGTCGTTCTCCACCTATGATTTCTATAGAATCCATTTAAAATAAGTGCCTAAAGTGTTTTAAGTTGAAAGTGCCTAAAGTGCGCTAAAGTGCCTAAAGTTATTCACTGTCCGACCTTATTTGCCACCACTACCCGATCTCGGTTGGAATAATCTTTGGTTATTCTTGAGAATTTCAGTCCATTATTCTCATCTACAAGTTGCCGGACCACTTCACCCTGATCAGCACCGATTTCGAAGATGAGGTGACCTCCGGGTTTTAGATAACCGGGGCTGGCCTCAATAATCCTTCTGATTACATCCAGACCGTTGACCCCTCCCCGCAACGCGCCAGCAGGTTCATACATTCTGACCTCAGGAGGGGCCTGATCCCATTCCTGATCACTGAGGTAGGGCGGATTGGATAGAATCAAATCAAAGCCGGTCTCTTTATAGTCTTCCCATGGAACAAAGAGATCACCCTGTCGAAAACATATTCTATTGGTCAACCCCAGATCTTCCGCGTTCTCCCGAGCCAGCGCCAGAGCTTCCATCGAAGTATCCGATGCCTGGATCTTCGCCCCGGAAAGTTCTCCTGCCAGGGCCAGGGAGATGCTTCCGGACCCACACCCCAGATCAACCACATCGGGATGGGAGACTGGAGATCTATTCAATACAGCAAGTGCCTGCTCAACCAGTATCTCGGTCTCCGGGCGAGGGATCAACCCCCTCTTATCAGCTTTCAAAACCAGATTATAAAACCCGGCCCACCCCCTAATATAAGCCAGCGGATGGTGGTCCAGTCGCTCCTCGATCAAACGGCTGAATTCAGCCTCCTCTTCCAGGGTTATGGACCGGCCTTCCTCGATGTACAGTCTCCAGCTTTCGATCTTCAGGCAATGCGAAAGAATCTGCTCCGCTTCATGCCGAAAATTCTCTATCCCATTGCTTTCAAGTTCAAATACCGCCCGGGACAACACATCTCGAACCGTATTTCGTTCTCTGTCAGTTTCTTTAATTACTGTTAAAGACATGCTTGACCTGGTTCAAAAAATATAGCTCATTGATAAAAAATAATTAGAACCACGAAGGACACGAAGTTCACGAAGATTTATAAAAAAGAGTTCGATCTAATTTATTTCTCAATTATTCTTCGTGATCTTCGTGTCCTTCGTGGTAAAAAGAATTTTTAAAGAGGGCCGGGCTATTGGGCTGTATCTGAATTAAGTCTCTGCTCCCGGTCCCACTCGTGAAGCTTATCTACCAGTTCATCCAGATCACCGCTCATGACTGATTCCAGGCGATGGAGAGAGAGACCGATTCTATGATCCGTCACCCGGTTCTGGGGAAAATTATAGGTACGAATCTTATCGCTCCGGTCACCACTCTTAATCTGGTCCTTCCGCTGGCGGGATAGTTTCGCGTCCTGCTCCGCCTGCATCATCTGATGGAGGCGGGCACGCAGAACTTTCAACGCACTGGCCTTATTCTTATGCTGTGACTTCTCATCCTGGCAACTGACCACAATTCCGCTCGGTATATGTGTTATCCGGATCGCCGAATAAGTAGTATTAACACTCTGCCCCCCCGGTCCGGAGGAACAGAATCGGTCTATCCTGAGATCGTGGGGATCAATCTGAACATCAACCTCCTCTACCTCCGGGAGCACCGCGACAGTCGCGGCTGAGGTATGGATTCTCCCCTGAGATTCCGTCTCCGGAACCCGCTGCACTCTGTGGACACCGCTCTCATGCTTGAACGAGCGAAAAGCCTCTGCTCCGACAACTCCGAATACAACCTCTTTCAAGCCGCCATGGGCCGCCGGGTTGGTATTCATACTCTCTATCTTCAGGCCCTTATTCTCCGCGTACCTGCTGTACATCCGGAAAAGGTCCAGAACAAAGAGGGCCGCTTCCTCACCGCCGGTTCCAGCGCGAATCTCAATAATAATATTCTTCTCATCCCGTTCATCCGGAGGAATTAATGCTTCCTCCAGGTTGCCCTGGACCTCGATCATATCTTCTTCCAGCTTCTTTATCTCAGATCGGATCAGTTCCTGAAACTCAGGATCTTCCTCTCCCCCATCCAACATCTGCCGATTATCTTTCAGTTCGGACTGAATAGCAAGATACCGGTCATAGATGGAGAGTAACTTATCCAGCCGGGAATAGTCCCGGCCCAGCTGACTAAAACGGCGGTGATTTTTCGCGGTAGCCGGATCAGATAGAAGTACCTGAATCCGTTCCCGCTCCTCACGGGCCGGACCCAATCGGGCGGCAAACCGATCCGTTGGATCCTGTACTTTCAGGGGGATATCAGATGATTGAGACATGGGAAGAGATAGAACATAGCCCCGCCGAGGGCGGGGCTATGTTCTAAAGTGCCTTAAGTGCCTAAAGTGCGCTTAAGTGCCTAAAGTTAAAAGATTCGCCTCGCCAACAAAGCTGAGCATTAAATTGTTTAATTTTTTATATGAACGGGGAAAATTATTTCAGACCATATTTCCGCTTGAAGCGTTCCACCCGGCCTTCCGTATCCAGATACTTCTGCTTTCCGGTGAAGAATGGATGGCATTTCGAGCAGACTCCAATCCTCATATTCTGTCTGGTCGATCTGGTCTGAATAACCGCCCCGCAAGCGCAGGCAATAGTGGTCTCACTGTATTCAGGATGTATACCTTTTTTCATTGTTTTTACACCTTATTTATTGATTTGTTGATATTTTCCAGAACTTACTCTGATAACTGACAATTTACAACTATTTTTCTTGTCTCACAATCATTATTTGATGGTAGATGCAGATTATATCCTTTGAACTTCCTCAGCCCAACGATAATAATAGGGTCCGTTTAGGTATTCAACAACTTTTAATAATCTTTAGCAGGTAAATTTTGCATCGCAAAATTTACATTTTGAGTGACATCAAAAACTCGGCGTTGGTCTTGGACTTCTTCAGCTTGGCAATCAGCAATTCCATCCCTTCAATCGGATTCATCGCGCTTAAGGCCTTGCGCAAAAGCCAGATCCGGGAGAGTTCATCCGGATGGAGAAGGAGTTCTTCCTTTCGAGTACCCGACTTCTCAATATTAATCGAGGGGAATACTCTCTTTTCCGTCAGTTTCCGATCAAGATTGATCTCCATATTTCCGGTTCCCTTGAACTCCTCGAAGATAACACCATCCATCTTACTTCCGGTCTCTATCAAGGCGGTAGCCAGGATGGTGAGGCTTCCGCCTCCCTCCACATTCCTGGCGGCACCAAAGAACTTCTTCGGTTTAAGCAGAGCGCTCGACTCTATCCCTCCGGAGAGAACTTTGCCACTATGAGGTTGAAGAGTATTATAGGCACGGGCTAGCCGGGTTATGCTATCTAACAGAATCACCACGTCCATCCCCTGCTCTACCAGTCGTTTTGCTTTCTCAATAACAATCTCAGCGACCCGGACATGACGTTCAGGGATCTCATCAAAGGTGGAGGCGATTACTTCAGCGTTATGGACACTCCTCTGGAAGTCAGTTACTTCTTCCGGCCGTTCATCGATCAGAAGCACAATTAATTTTGCCTCGGGATGATTGGCGGTAACTGCGTTAGCGATCCCTTTCAGGATCATTGTCTTTCCGGTCCGGGGAGCGGCAACAATCAGGCCACGCTGTCCCTTCCCAACCGGTGTCAGCAGATCCATTATCCTCATTGAGACATCACCTTCTTTATTCTCCAGTATAAAGCGCTCATCAGGATAAAGCGGGGTAAGATTGTCAAAATGGATATTCTTGGAGGCATTCGGTTCCTTATAGTTAATCGCTTCCACCCTCAAAAGGGCAAAGAATCTTTCCCGTGCCTTGGGAGATCTAATCTGCCCGGATACCGTATCTCCATTGCGGAGATCAAACTTGCGGATCTGGGATGGGGATATATAAATATCCTCGGGACAGGCCAGATAGTTATAGTTGGGCGACCGGAGAAACCCGAAGCCATCCGGGAGGATCTCCAGCACCCCCTCCCCGAACATGAGACCATTCTGCTCCGCCTGGGTTTTCAATATCTCGAAGATCAGTTCCGGTTTCTTCATACTCCGGGCGGAATGTACATTCATCCCACTGGCCATCACCAGTAACTTAGGCATGGTCATTCCCTGGAGCTTGGCCATATTCAGCGCGTCCTTCCCGCCGGTTGTGGGCTTGGGTGCATTATTATTCGAGCTCTCTCGATTATTAGTCTTCTCGGTCATCTTCTTCTCCGATTTTTTCTCTGTTCCTGCCATTATCTTTCTCCTTATAATTACTACCTGAAATATTATTTATTGTTTGGATTTACTGATTAACTTATCCCAGATTAACTTAATCTGGTCCCGGGTATCCTCGATAGAACCATTGTTATCTATTATAAAATCCGCCTTTTTTTCCTTCTCACGTAATGGGAGTTGAGCCTTTCGACGGATGTTAATCTCATCTTTATTCATATTCCTGCTCTCGGACACTCTTCGATTCACGGTCTCTCTATTCGCCGTGACAACAATCAGAGAGTCAAAGTTAGACTCCAATCCAGCTTCTAAGAGAAGTGGAATCACCGCGATCCGAACCGGCACCCGGGCAGCTTTCAGTCTGCTTTCAATCTCCCGAATAACTCCGGGATGGATGATCCGGTTTAAAAGAGAGAGCTTATCGATATCCGAAAATACTTCATCCGCCAATGCTTTCCTGTCTATCCGCCCGTCCCGGTCCAGTATTCGATCTCCAAAAGCGGATACTACCTCCTGATATTCTTTTCTCCCCTGCCGGAGACAATCCCGGGCCAGTTCATCGGCATCAACCAGATAAGCTCCCAATTCCCGGAAGATATTCGCCGCCGTTGACTTCCCGGTCCCGAAGCCGCCGGTCAAACCGACGCGGATGAATTCCCCCCGGCCCGATCCATTTTTTTCTCCACTAATTATGCTAATTGCTTTCCCCTACCGCGGACCCTTTTTGTCCACGGATTTCACGGATTCACACTGATTGATCCCCCTACTTCAGCCCCATTTTGAAACCGCTAATTTTACCCCGCGATGGCCGGAGGTCATTTTTCGCTGCTCACGAATCTACGCTAATTGAACAATGGACGCATGGGCCGTTCGAAGTTCGACGTTCGACGTTCGACGTTCGATGTTCAGTCTTTCTGCCCCCCCTACCTCGGCCCATTTTATGTCCACAATTACGCAGATTTACACCGATTGATCCCCCTACCTCGGCCTCTTTCTTTGCCGCAAAGATGCGCAAAATTCACAAAAGTCACTTTGCCTCAGCCCCAATTAAAAGCGAATGTCGAATATCGAACACCGAACTCCGAATATCGAAGTTACCTCGCCTTAGCTTCTTTCACTTCGACATTCAATATTCGATATTCTGCGGTTCGATATTTTTAACCCGAGATGATCATAGATCATTTTCCGGGTCGCTTTTTATTCATCCTTTTTCCCACTGCCTACTGCCCACTCCCCACTCCCCAACCCGCCATCTCCCCCCAATTCTCCCCCACCTTAATATCAACCCGGAGAGGAACCGATAGGGTTACCACTTCCTCCATCGCGCTTCGGACCATCTTTGAGAGCCGGGGGAGTTCGTCGGCCGGGCACTCGAATAAGAGATCGTCATGGACCTGGAGGAGGAGCCGGGCGTCAAATCCTTCTCTATGAAGTTTCTTAAATACCTCAATCATCGCCAGCTTGATAATGTCCGATGAAGTTCCCTGGATGGGAGTGTTTACCGCGGTCCGCTCTCCAAAACGGCGGATATTTTCCTGATCACTGCTCAACTCCGGGATATACCTGCGCCGATGGAATAAGGTGGTTACATAGCCCCGCTCCTTCACCTCTTTGATTGTCCGGGATATATATTCGGCGACACCGGCGTATTTCTCAAAATAAGACTTGATGAAGACATCGGCTTCCTGATAAGAGATCTTGAGATCCCGGGAGAGGCCAAAGGCCCCCATCCCATAAATAATTCCAAAGTTAACGGTCTTAGCTCTTCGTCTCATCTCGGTCGTAATCTCATCCGGAGAGAGGCTGAAAATTAAAGACGCAGTAAAGGTGTGAATATCTTCGTTATTCCGGAATGCTTCCAGGAGCAGCGGGTCCTCGGAGAGATGAGCCATGACCCGCAGATCAATCTGGGAATAATCAGCCGATAGAAATCGCCAGCCGGGATCGCCGGGGACAAAAGCCATCCTGACTTCCCGTCCCATCTCCCCCCGGATAGGAATATTCTGGAGGTTGGGAGCGCTGGAACTGAGACGTCCGGTCGCCGTTACCGCCTGATGAAGGGTGGTATGAATCCTGCCGGTCTCCGGGTTAATCATATATGGCAGAGGATCGAGATAAGTTGATTTCAGCTTGAAGAGACCGCGGTACTTTAAAATCAACCCCGGCAGTTCATGTTCTTCCGCGAGCTGGGTGAGAACCGAGACATCGGTTGAGTATCCGGTCTTGGTCTTCTTCTTCGGGGGGAGACCAAGTTTATCGAAAAGTATCCTTCGGAGCTGCTTGGGAGAGTTAAGATTAAACTCCTCCCCGGCCAATTCATATAACTTCTCTACCAGAGTAGAAAGTTCCTCCTCGATAGAATGGGCGAGCCGATCAAATTGACTGCGATCCAGCCTGATCCCGTTACGTTCCATCTCCACCAGAATCGCGCTTAAAGGCAACTCCATATCCCGGAGAAGCTCCAATAATTCACCCTCTTTCAACTTCTCTTCCAGAACCGATTTCAACTCGAAGTCGGCGGCCGCCTCTTCACAGAGTACGATCTCATCTTCTCCGGAATCAAACAGGTCATTCTCTTTCTCGCGCGGCGGGATGATCGGATGATTCAGAAACTCCCAGGAGAGCATTCCCAGATCATGCTCGGGACGAGAGGGTTGGAGGAGGTAAGAAGCGAGGAGGTTATCCCAGAGGATTCCCCTTAAAGTGATTCCGGCATTTAGAAATAGATGATTCAGAGACTTCGCCCCATGAGCCATCTTTCCCACCTCTTCATTCTCCAAAATCGGACGGAAGATAGATAGAATATCTTCCCGAAAAGCCTCGTCCGTCAGGTCGATAAATAACGCTTCTCCCTTCTTATACGATACCGCCAGGCCGGTAGGCCTGGCGACCATAAATCCGAAACCATCGGACCGGACCCGGATAGCGAACTCGCCCGCTCTGGTGAGATCATCGACCAATTCCCGGCAGGCGTCAGCATCCTCCAGTCGGCGGGTGGAAATTCGGGGGCTTTCATCCGGCAAAACTTCCTGAAGCAGCTTCTTGAATTCCAATTCACTGAATAACTTCCGCAACCGTTCCAGATCAGGTTCTCTCACTTGCAGGTCTTCCCACTTCCTCTCCAGTGGAAGATCCGTCTTCAATTCAACCAGTTGGCGGGAGAACCGAGCCTGATCAGCGTAGGTGGAGAGATTCTCTCTAACCCGGCTATTCTTAACCTCGCCGGCATGTTCCAACACTCCTTCCAGAGTGTGGTATTCCTTGAGAAGTTTAACAGCGGTCTTGGCGCCCACCCCGGGAACACCGGGAACATTATCACTGCTGTCCCCCATCAAGGCCAGGAGATCTCCTACCTTCGAAGGAGGAATTCCGTAATGATCCTCGACCGCCGCGGCGTCAAAAATTTTTCCGGCTTTATGCGGGCTGATAACCGATACCATCTCATCAACCAGCTGCATCATATCTTTGTCACCGGTAAGGATATAGGTCTTGACCCCGTGCGCGCGCGCCTGGAGTGTCAACCAGGCCAATATATCATCGGCCTCGTACCCCGGCAGTTCCAGCCAGGGGATCCGATACCCCTCCGCCACCCTCTTTAGCAAAGGGATCTGGACGGATAGATCAGGAGGCATCGGCTTTCGCTGCGCCTTATATTCCTTATAGAGCTCATGGCGAAATGTCGGACCCTTCGCGTCCCCGGCGATAGCCACATAATCCGGCTGATATTCCGCCAGGACCTTGCGCAGGATCTGGATAAAACCGAATACCGCGTTGCTCGGGAACCCACGGGAGGTTGTTAACCCCCGGATGGCATAGAAGGCGCGGTAGGCGCTTGACATTCCGTCGATCAGTAATAGCTTTTCCATCGTTGACTATCCCGATTTACATCGGGAGAACTGAGAAAGTAAGGTTTCAGTAACCCCCATCTCTCGTAGAGGCTGCCTTTAGGCTGCCACACGATGGCTTCGCCGGCGGGGCCGATACGAGCACTAGGTACCGGGGTTCACTGAAAGCTTACTTAAGAAAGATCGTTCGATTATTAGTTCAATATTAAGAGTAGATATACCATCCCGGATGGGAGAGATAAGGCAGAGCCTCAATTTGGGAGAACAGGAGATAAAATGAGAATAACAGGATACTGGATCTTACATCTTTGCGATCCCGCGCCTTTAGCGCGAATGGTTCAGATAATTAAACTATACTAGCGCCTTCGGCGCTAACGTTGAAGATAAAAAGCGTTTAAAAAAACTTAGCCCACTCTGAGTTTACGCCGAGGAAATCAAGTATAGAAGCGCTCGATTCAGGTATTAACAGAGCATGGTGGATTTAATAGAATAATGAGGGAATAATGAGGTGACTTACTGAGAGTTTTACATCACCGCTTAATTAATGGTGGCATCCTATCAATAGCCGGTCAGGAAGTCAAATATTATTTT
>Ga0208905_1000529_pt1 | contig 19144 bp, 14 predicted proteins | sample AntAceMetag02UKS_FD_184776 | JGI IMG/M metagenome (GOLD analysis project Ga0208905, IMG submission 184776) | Saline lake microbial communities from Ace Lake, Antarctica - Antarctic Ace Lake Metagenome 02UKS (SPAdes) (version 2) | ecosystem: Environmental > Aquatic > Non-marine Saline and... | reverse complement strand
TAAATGTAGGCATTGGTTTGTCGGGTGTTACACCTGCTCCGCAAAACACACTTGAAATAAATGCACGTGATATTAATGGAAATGTTGTGTCTGATGCCAGTGGCTTACGTTTTCGCCAGCTTACTTCGTCTTCTCCATTTACTATTCCTGCTCCTCCCGGGGTTCTTTCTGTTAATGCAGACGGTGATGTGATTTATGTAGATGCTGCCGATGGCGGAGCAGGTGATGATGACTGGGACCGTGTTGGTGAAGATATTTTTACAGGAACAACAGGACTTAATATTCCTACATTAGCTACCGGTAATGTCGTAATTGGTGCCCAGACACCTTTTACGATTAATGATCCTTATCCGCTTGTTTCACCAAAGTTAAGTATATTACAAACATTACAAGATATTAATGAACATACTGTTGCTGTTAGTATTGAAAATCAAGATACTGGTTGTATTGGTTTAGTATGCAGAGTAACAAATCCAATGGGTTCTATTAATACAGCAGCTTATTTTGAGGCTATTGAAGGAACAGATGAATACTATGCTATAATTGTTCCGCCTAATGGAGGATATACCGGTTTGGGGACTGTAGCTCCTGAATATTTGCTTGATGTTAGTGGACCTATTCGGGTAGAGGCTATGGTTTATTATTCAGATTCTATTTATAAAATAAATACTGATTCAATTGAAAATCCTGTTGATAAAATAAATCAATTAAATGGAATATATTTTGAATGGGACACTCTAAATAATCCTGAAATGAATTTTGAAACAGACAGGCAAATAGGTTTTATTGGACAAGATGTATATCCTGTTATACCCGAAGCAGTTGAAATAGATGATTTAGGGTTATATAATATTAAATATAGTAGTATTATACCTGTCTTAGTTGAAGCATTTAAAAAACAGCAATCTATTATTGAATCTTATGAAGCAAAATTTAATTATTATGATTCATTACTATCTCTATTTAATTATTATGATTCATTATTATCTCAATTTAATTATCATAATTCATTATTATCTCAATGTTGTAATCAATGTTGTAATATAAATAATGATTCAAATAATTCAATACAGATAGAAGATGGTGAAAACTTTGATAATAATATTCTTTATCAAAATCGTCCTAATCCGTTTAGTAAAAAAACAGAGATAAATTATTATCTCACAGAAAATGTTTTTAATGCATCAATATTAATTTTTGATATGCAGGGAACATTAGTAAAAAACTATAATTTATCAACATTTAAAGGTAAAGATAAATTAACCATTAATGGTTATGAGCTTACACCGGGTATGTATTTTTATTCTTTAATTGTCAATGACAAAGAGATTGGTACTAAAAAAATGATACTTACTGACTAACTAATTAAATTATTAACTTAAAAAAAGGAGAAAAAAATTATGAAAAAAATAATAATAGTAATAATAATGATACTGAGTAGTATTATTGTAAACGCTCAAATTGATTTAGAAGCTATCTATCCAAATGCAAGTTTAAGCGGGGCAACGAACATACATTTTGGAATAGTTAATTTAGGTAATTTAACTTACAAATATTACTTTGTAAACCTTGATAATTCTGAAATTACTTTATATAATCTTGATCATTCAATCTATCTTCCTAGTATTCAAATACCTGAAACTTGGAATGCTTATAATTATAATATTCTTTACATTGCAAACACCTTGTTTGATTGCGATAGTACAAATATTGAGTATTTATTAAGTAATAGAGATTCTGTATATGTAAAAATTTACAGAGAAGATGGCAATATGCTATTTTGTTTTGATAGTGCGCAAGCCTATAGCGCTATAGGCCCCCCACTTACTCATAGATATCCTATAATTAATACACCTGCTGGAGCTAAAATGTTATTGGATTATTCTGATGGTTCAGTCAGAGTTTATAGTTTATGTGGATCTTTGCCAAATAAAATTCCAAATTCAATTGAAAATAATTTTGGTCTGTCTAATTCATACCCTAATCCTGCAAAAAACTATACAAGAATAGATTACCAGCTTCCAACAGGTATTAACAAAGGTGAAATTGTATTTTATGATGCAAAAGGCAATGAAGTTAAAAGATTTGTTGTTGACAGAACATTTAACCATTTACGTATTTCTACTGCTGAATTATCGTCAGGCACTTATTTTTATAATTTACAGACATCCAAAGGCATTGTTGGAGCAAAAAAATTGGTGGTAATAAAATAAGAAATGCAAAAATGTTTTTACACTCTTTGTATTCTGTTACCATATTTTCGCCTCTACGAGGCTTTATTTATTATGTACATATTTCTGATTACCAATAATGCTGCCTTTTGTTTATGTGCTAATTCGTGTCTGAAACACTTCTTGTATTTAATGCTTTTTATTATTAACTTTTGTTATAAAAACAGCACCATCGGTGCGATATTATGGTAATGTCAATATGCTATGCTTTTGTTATAGCCTCGTAGAGGCGACATTATTAAAATTATTGTTATTCGTAAAATTCAAACACATATTATTCATCAAAATCTATTTTAAATCGTTTTAATAATCGCAAATAATATTTCCTAAAAGTTTTTAATTGACAAGAAAAATAGCAACCATTTTGTCTATTATACCTAAAAATGTTTACTGTTTTTTAATCATTTGGCTATAAATAAAAAAAAATATTGTTGCCTGATAAAAAATAATTTAAACCGAAAAATTTTATTTTATTCTCCCCTGAAAAAGTTGCATTAATTACTTGAATTTAGTTTATGATATTTTTATACTTTTGTAATATAATAAATTTTTAACATTTTATACTATGAAAAAAATATCATTACTTTTTGTTTTTGTTCTTTTTAATGTCCTGCTTATTCAGGCAAAAGACGGATATAACATCAAAGTAAAAGTAAAAGGTATAAAAGATACTATCTGTTATCTTGCCAATTATTATGGAGATAAACAATATCTGAAAGACACTGCAAATGTTGACAGCAAAGGAAATTTTGTCTTCCAGGGACAAGAGCAACTTCCGGGTGGAATCTATATTATTGTATTGCCGGATAAAAAATACTTTGAATTTATAGTAAATAAAGAACAAAGATTTTCTTTGGAAACAGATATTAATGATTTGGTTAAAAATATGAAAATCAAAGGTTCTCCTGAAAATAAATTGTTTTATGATTACCTGAATTTTATTAATAAAAAACAACAGGAAATAATGCCTCTGAAAGAGACCTTAAAAAATATTAAAAACAATAAGGATTCTACAAACTTAATACAAAAAAATATTAAAGAAATTAACGAGCAGGTAAAAAGTTATAAGATAAAATTTATTGACGATAATCCTAAAACATTTATAGCAAAAATTTTTAATGCATCAAAAGAGATAGATATTCCCGAATCTCCTGTTTTAGAAAATGGCAAAAAAGATTCTCTGTTTGCTTACAAATATTATAAAAAACATTTTTTTGATAACATTGATTTTACAGATGACCGGCTTTTAAGAACACCTGTGTTTTCTAACAAACTCAATCAGTATATGACAACTGTAATTGTCCCTCATCCTGATACAATTATTAAAGAATCCGATGCTATTATAGAAAAAGCCCTCACTAATAAAGAAATTTTCAAATATGTTGTTTCATTTTTAACTAATAAATATTTAACTTCAAACATAATGGGATATGATGCTATTTTCGTGCATTTGGCAGAGAAATATTATATGACAAATCAAGCATATTGGGTTAGTCCAGCAAATCTTAAAAAAATTATAAAAAAAGCAAAGACATTAAAACCACTTTTAATAGGAAAAAAAGCACCAAATTTGATAATGGAAGATACTATAGGACTTGTTTATTCTCTTTATAACATTAAAGCAAAATACACAATTATATTGTTTTGGAATGTTAATTGCGGATTTTGTAAAAAAGAAATGCCTAAACTAAAAAAACTTTATGATAATAAATCTTTAAAGACCGAAGTTTATGCAGTATATACAAGCACAGACATTGAAAAATGGAAAGATTATATAAAGAAAGAAAAACTAAAATGGATAAATGTCGGAGGTAAAAAATGTAATATCAATTACCGTAAAGTTTACGATGTTTATAGTGTGCCTACTTTATACCTGCTAAACGAAAATAAAGAAATTATTGCCAAAAAAATAAATATATATCAGATACAAGGATTTATAAAAAGAGATATGAAACATCCATAACCAAAAAATTTTGGACACATTTTTTTAACTTGAAGAGAACAAGTAAATAAGAAGCATTAAACAAAAAGGTCAAAATCTATATAATTGCCTATCCTGTTGATTATTATCTACAGAATTAATAATTTTTTGATACCTTTACCCCGTTGGATATTTCCTACGGGGTGAATAAATACATATATTTTAAATATCTTTATCTTTGCTAAAAAATTTTTATAAAAAATAATTTTTAAAATTACTTATAATGACAGATAATAGCTTTATATCAAGAAATAAAGGTCCTAGGGAAAATGAAGTAAAACAAATGCTAAAAAAAATGGGATTGTCATCATTAGATGCTTTAATAGAAGAAACAATACCATCTTCTATTCGTTTAGATAAACCATTAGATTTGCCCGAAGGTATTAGCGAGTATGAATTTTCTAAAAAAATTAAAACTATTGCTTCAAAAAATAAGGTCTATAAATCTTATATAGGAATGGGATATTATGATACTATTACGCCTGCTGTAGTTATCAGAAATATATTAGAAAATCCAACATGGTACACATCTTATACTCCATATCAATCTGAAATATCACAAGGCAGATTAGAAGCATTATTAGATTTTCAAACTGCTGTTACAGATTTAACAGGTATGGAAATAGCAACAAATTCTTTGTTAGACGAAGCTACTGCAGCAGCAGAGTCAATGATAATGATGCATAACTTACGTTCACGAAAAGATGTGCAGGCAGGAAAAAATATTCTGTTCGTAGATGAAAATATATTTCCACAGACCATAGATGTTATTAAAACACGTTCAAATCCATTAGGAATAAAACTTGTTACAGGAAAGTTTAATGAATTTGAATTTAATGAAAAAATATTTGGAGCTATAGTTCAATATCCTACTGCTAATGGAGAGATAAAAGATTATTCTGAATTTGTTAATAAAGCTCACAACAATAATTCTTTGGTTACTGTTGTTGCTGATATTTTATCTCTTGCTGTCTTAACGCCTCCCGGTGAGTGGGGAGCAGATATTGTAACAGGCAATACTCAACGTTTTGGTGTGCCAATGTTTTATGGTGGACCTCATTCTGCATATATTGCTACTTACGAAAAATATAAAAGATATATCCCGGGACGTATTGTTGGTATTTCTATAGACCAACAAGGCAATAAAGCTTTAAGAATGGCTCTGCAATCAAGGGAACAACATATAAAAAGAGAAAGAGCTACATCAAATATATGTACAGCTCAAGCTCTGTCATCAATAATGGCAGCTATGTATGCTGTATATCACGGATATGAAGGCATAAAAAATATTGCATATAACATACATTATACAACAGGAATATTATCAGAAGAGTTAATAAAATTAGGTTATTCTCAAAATATTAAAAACTTTTTTGATACTTTGGAAATTTCTCTACCTGATAATATTATTTCAAAAGATATTCAGAATCCGGCTCTTGAACAAAAAATGAATTTTAGATATGTTAATGATAAAACTATTGGTATAAGTGTTGATGAAACAACATTAATAAAAGATATTAACCTTATACTTGAAGTTTTTGCTATTGCAAATAACAAGCAAATACCAAAGATTAATACAGTTCCTGAAAAAATTTATTTTGATAATAAATTTAAAAGGACAAGTGATTTTATGACAGAATCAATATTTGATAAATATCATTCTGAAACAGAAATGATGAGATATATCAAAAGATTAGAAAGAAAGGATTTTGCATTGAATTACTGTATGACACCTTTGGGCTCATGCACAATGAAGTTAAATCCTGCTAATTCTTTATTACCTATAAGCTGGATTGAACTTAATGGTTTACATCCTTTTTGTCCAAAAGAACAAGCACAAGGTTATGCAGAGATAATCAAAGAGTTGGAACATGATTTGTCTGTAATAACAGGATTTAAAAACACTTCTTTGCAGCCAAATTCAGGTGCAGCAGGAGAATATGCTGGACTTATGGTAATAAGACAATATCATATTAGCAGAGGTGATACTAAAAGAAATGTTGTATTGATTCCTGCTTCTGCTCACGGAACAAATCCTGCAAGCAGTGCAATGGCTGGCAATAAAGTTATTGTTGTAAACTGTGATGAGAAAGGAAATGTTGATATTGATGATTTACGTAAAAAAATAGAAGAAAACAAAGAATATTTAAATGCTTTTATGGTAACTTATCCTTCTACTCACGGCGTATTTGAAGAGAAAATAAAAGAAATGATTGATATCACACACACAAACGGAGGTTTGGTATATATGGATGGAGCAAATATGAATGGACAAATAGGAATAACAAATCCCGGTGTTATTGGTGCTGATGTTTGTCATCTTAATTTACACAAGACATTTTCAAGTCCTCATGGTGGCGGTGGACCCGGTGTTGGACCTATTTGTGCAAACGAACAAGTATCTAAATTTTTGCCCGGACATTCAGTAGTAAAAGGAGTAGGCGGCGAACAAGCTATTACTGCTGTATCTTCTGCACCTTATGGAAGTGCAGGACTTTTGCCCATAACTTATGCATATATTAAAATGCTAGGTTGTGCAGGACTTAAAGAATCTACTGAGATAGCAATATTAAATGCCAATTATCTTGTTAATCAATTGAAAAGTGATTATAAAATTCTTTATCTTAATGATAATGGCAGATGTGGACATGAAATGATATTAGATTGCAGGGAATTTAAAAATAAATATGATGTAACAACAGAAGAAATATCTAAACGACTGATGGATTATGGCTTTCATGCACCTACTCTTTCTTTTCCTGTTCACGAAACATTGATGATTGAGCCAACAGAAAGTGAATCTTTAAGCGAACTTGACAGATTTGTTGATGCAATGCTCTCTGTAAAAAAAGAGTTGGATGAAATTGCTGAGGGTAAAGCAGATAAACAGGATAATGTATTTCATAATGCTCCTCATACAGCAGAAGTTGTAACTGCTGATGAGTGGAATCATAAATATAGCCGTGAAAAGGCTGCTTATGCAAATCAATGGCTTAAAAATGACTATAACAAATTTTGGCCCGCAGTAGGCAAAGTTGATAATGGCTATGGAGACAGACACCTTGTATGCTCATGGAAAGGGCTGAAAGAAAGTTTATAAATGTCTTAAAAAAACAATGGGTTGCAATCTTTTGTTTTTAATCACATCTTTTTTTTCTACTTGTGTATAATCCAAAAATTTTATGTAAATTTGTTAAAATTTTAAAACGAAATATTATGAAAGCAATAGAAACAACAGGTGAAATTGACAAAAGAGGATTTTTACACCTTGATAATCCTTTACAAACACAAAAGAAAAAAGTTAGAGTAATTATTTTAATGCAAGAAGAATATGAATTGGACAATGAAAAGTTATGGTTAACTTCTATTTCCAATAATCCTGCATTTGATTTTCTTAAAGACAAAGAAGAAGACATTTACTCACTTAAAGATGGAGAACCTTTCAATGATTAAAAATAAAGTAGTTCTAGTTCCATTTCCGTTTGATAATTTTTCTACAATCAAAGTCAGACCAGCCATTTGTTTGACAAACACAATTGGAAAATTTAATCACATAGTAATTGCTTTCATCTCAAGCAAAATGCCAATAGAACCATTAAAAACTGATATAATCATAGAAAAGAAAGACAAAAGTTTTAGAAAAACAGGACTGACCGTTAGTTCTGTAATAAGAATTCATAAATTGGTAACAATTCCTAAAAAATTAATAAAAAGAAACCTTGGACAACTTGATGAATATTTACAAAAAGAAGTGGATAAAAAAATTAAGAAACTTTTCAATGATTGAAAAACAACAAATCAGAAAAACTCTTTAATGAAAATAGCATTAGCACAATTAAATTACAAAGCAGGTGATTTTGAAAATAATATTTTAAAAACTAAAATTGCTATTAACAAAGCAAAAAAACAAAATGTTGATTTAATTGTTTTTTCCGAACTATCTATTTCCGGTTATCCTTTGCAAGATTTCCTAAAATCTCATGCTTTTATTGAACAATGCGACAAATCAATATCTTTAATTGCCAAAGAATGTAATGGCATTGCAGCTATTATTGGCTCACCTTTATTTAATAAGAAAAAATTATATAATTCTGCTTTCTTCCTTAATCAGGGAGAAATAAAATCTATTTATAGCAAAACTGTTTTGTCTGATTATAATGCATTTAATGAATATTATTATTTTGAACCAAACAAAAAATTTGAAACAATAAATCACAAAAAGTTACGAATAGCACTTACAATATCTGATGATTTATATGATACTGACAATATAAATGCTATGGATAAACTTATAGAACAACAACCTGACATAATAATCAACATTGCTGCATCACCTTTTAATTATAATAAAAAAGAAATCAGAAAAAATATATTATTAAAAAATGCTAAAAAATATAAACTTCCTTTATTCTATGTAAACCAAATAGGCGGTCAAACAGGATTGCTCTTTGATGGTGGCTCAATGGTAATAGATAGAGCAGGAAATATTATTGATGAACTCAATTATTTTAAAGAAGATTTTAAAGTTTATGATTTTGATGAAAATAAAAATATATCCTTTAAACAAACTAAATATAATAAAACAGCTAGTCATTCAGATACAAAAATATCAGGAATATATGATGCTTTGATAATGGGAATAAAAGATTACTTTAAAAAATCAGGATTTAAAAAAGCTATACTCGGCTTATCTGGCGGCATTGACTCAGCAGTTACACTTGTCCTCGCAGTAAAAGCTCTTGGAAAAGAAAACGTAAAAGCCGTCTTATTGCCATCAGCATTCTCTTCTGAACATTCTGTTAAAGATGCAAAAAAATTAGCTAAAAATTTAAATATAAGTTATGATATTATAAATATAGCAGATATCTATGATAATTTTGAAGATATTTTAAGCCCTTATTTTAAAAACCTGAGTTTTGACATCACAGAAGAAAATATACAGGCAAGAATAAGATGTGTAATACTAATGGCTTTTGCTAATAAATTTTCTTACATTTTGCTAAATACTTCCAACAAAAGTGAGGCAGCAGTAGGTTACGGAACTCTTTATGGCGATATAGCAGGCGGATTATCTGTTCTCGGAGATGTGTATAAAACACAAGTATATCATTTATCAAAATATATTAATAAAAACAAAGAAATTATTCCTGCAAATACTATTACAAAACCTGCTTCTGCTGAACTAAGACCCAACCAAAAGGACTCTGACTCATTACCGGATTACGAAATCCTTGACAAAATATTATTTCAATATATTGAACAAAATAAAAACTTAAAACAAATAATTGCTCTTGGCTTTGATGGGAAAATTGCAGAAAAAATTATAAAATTAGTTAATGCTAATGAATATAAAAGACATCAGGCACCACCGTCTTTGATAATTTCTCCAAAACCATTTGGAACAGGAAGAAAAATGCCTGTTATTGCAAAATATACTTGAATATAATTTTAAAAACTATTGTCTGTTGTGCTTTGTATTTGGGAATTAGTGCTTTGAACTGAAAATTCCTATATCTTGAAATTTTAAATGGATTGACTTGTATAGTAATAAGAAAATTGACTAAGGGATTCTAACAAAAGATTCCTCACTGCGTTCGGAATGAGGAATCTCAAGCTAAATTAAAATAGGGTAGCTGGCAAAATACTATTTTATGTAGCACCTCAAAATAATATTTAGCCTGTTTACTATGTGAATGGTTACAAATAATTTAACTTTATAACTTTATGATAACACCTTCATACCTAAAAAAAACCGATAAAATTGCTATTATCTCTACAGGACGGAAAATTTCAAAACAAGAAATTCAACCCGCTATCACAAAGTTTGAACAATGGGGATTAAAAGTAGTATTAGGAAAAAACTTATTTAAAGAATTTAACCAATATGCCGGTAATGATGCTCAAAGAGCATCTGATTTACAGGAAATGCTTGATAATACTTCTGTCAAAGCTATAATATGTGCAAGAGGCGGATATGGAACAGTAAGGATAATAGATAAAATAAATTTTTCAACATTTTGTAAACATCCAAAATGGATTGTCGGATATAGCGACATCACTGTCTTGCATTCTCATATACACAACAACTTTGGTATAGAAACACTGCATTCTACTATGCCTGTAAATTTTACCGGTAATAACAGCAATTCTTCAGAAACAATGCGCAAAGCACTGTTTGGTGAAAAAATCTCTTATTCTTTGAATCCTTCTACATTATCAAGAAAAGGGAATGCTCATTCCATACTTGTCGGAGGTAATCTATCTGTGTTATATAGTTTGATGGGTTCAAAATCTGATATTAATACTGATGGGAAAATTCTTTTTATAGAAGATTTAGACGAATATCTTTATCATATTGACCGTATGATTGTAGCTTTAAAAAGAGCAGGAAAATTTGATAAACTTGCAGGACTCATCATTGGTGCAATGTCTGATATGAATGACAATGAAATCCCTTTTGGCAAAACACCCAAAGAAATCATTGCCGAAGCTGTTGCAGAATATAATTATCCTGTATATTTTGACTTCCCGGCAGGACATATTAAAGATAACAGAGCTTTGATATTAGGAAGAAATATACAACTAAATGTAAGCGATTCTGTGAATATAACTTCTGATGATACAAAAATAAATTCATCACAGCAAACTAAAAAATTTATAATTACTATTATTATTATACTTGCATCTTTGTTACTGCTCTCCCTTATCTATAAAATTGTCCTTGTTGCAGTTATATAATGTCAAAAATTTTTATAAACAAAGTATATCCTGATTAATTATCCGCCTGAGGCGGATTGTTTTGGGCTAAAGCCCGGTTATTATTGGTATTTGTTTGTTCCCCGACCTGAAGGTCGGGGTAATTGATTTTTCTTAATTAAATAACATTGTCCTGAAGGACATAGCTAATGGTAATAACATATAATTTAATTTATGAATAGTTCGGCATATAACAATTCTTACAATAATTGATTTATTTAACCGTTATTTTTTAAGGACTAAAACAATCATCAAATTGTATCTTTTATAAAATGCTTTCCCACCAAAAAATAAATCATTTTAATATATATTTCTTTGCTTTATGCTTAATGATTGTTGCCCTTCCATTATCTAAGTTTTTAATGAGCATTTCACTGTTTGTCTTAGCTGGCAATTGGTTATGGGAAGGACATTTTAAAGAAAAATTTCATAAGTTTTTTCATAATAAAGCGGCTCTGGTGCTTTGCTCTTTTTTTATTCTACATGTTATAGGTTTGATTTATACAAGCGATTTTTCTTATGCTTTTAAAGACCTTAGAACAAAACTGCCTTTATTGATTCTGCCTTTAATTTTGTGTACAACAAAATGTTTGAACAAAAAAAGATTTACACAATTAATGCTACTGTTTGTAGCAGCAGTAATTAGTGGAACATTTATAAGCACTTATATATTTATCAAAAATCAATTTATTGATATAAGAGACATTTCTGTTTTTATATCTCATATTCGTTTTAGTTTACTTATTTGTATTTCTGTTTTTACTTTACTTTATTTTATTTTAAAGGACTCTAATACTACTCATAAAATCATTTCAGGATTAGCTTTATGTTGGCTGGTTTTCTTTTTGTTTTTTATTCTTGCTTCTATAACAGGGACTAGTATTTTGATAGTTACTGCAATTTGCTTAACCATTTATTTTATTTTAAAAAGACAAACTAAAATCAGTATAAAATTAACTTTATTATCTATTTCTTTATTAGCATCTGTTGTTATTTTCATTTTTGTCAATAATGTTATTAAAGAAAATGTAAAAATAAATCCTGTTGATTTTAGCAATCTTGAAAAATATACTCCTTATGGTAATTTGTATTATAATGATACTACAAACCATTCTTTTGAGAACGGAAATTATGTTTGGATATATGTTTCAGAAAAAGAGTTAAGAGAAGCATGGAACAAAAGGAGCCATATAGATTTTAATGGTAAAGACAAAAAAGGTCAGAAATTAAAATATACATTAATTCGTTTTTTGACATCAAAAGCTGAACGTAAAGATGCTGATGGAATAAGTAAGTTATCAGATAAAGAAATTAGTTCTATTGAGAAAGGAATACCAAATGTAAAACTTCAGAATAAATTTAGTATAAAATCAAGAATTTATGAAACAATATGGGATTATAATAATTATAAAAATAATGGTAATCCGAGCAAACACTCTGTAGCTCAACGTTTTGAATTTTGGAAAACATCAACATGTATAATAAAAGCAAATTTTTGGTTTGGAGTTGGAACAGGTGATATGAATATAGCTTTTGAAGAGCAATATGCTAAAATGCATTCACGTTTAGAAAAAAAATATCAATTACGTTCACATAATCAATATTTATCAATATTTGTCGGTTTTGGACTGATTGGATTTGTCTGGTTTATATTTTTTCTTATATATCCGCCTGTTGTTACAAAAAAAATGTTTGATTATTTTTATTTTGTATTTTTTATAATAGCTATTCTGTCAATGTTAACAGAAGACACTATTGAGTCGCAGACAGGAGTTATGTTTTTTGCATTTTTTAATTCATTATTTTTATTTGCAAAAGAAGGAAATAACTAACTATTTTTTTAGACCTGATTTTGTATAACAAAAATAAACATTTCTGGAAAGTTGTAAAGACGATAATTTTTTTTGTAAAAAAATAACTATCGCCAAAGGTGGTTTAGTTCAACGGTTAGGCTATGCGTAGTGCTGATTTCCGAAGCACTTCACTTTCATTTTACTACTAAATTTTATTACTTGCATAATCTATCAATTTACGATGAACCCCGCATTACGTATAGCCTTTATTGGTGGTAGTTATACCAATTTCAAATTAAAAGGATTGTTTATAGAACGTTCCCCAAATATTTGAAGAAGAGATACTAAGTCATTCTTATTACCTTTATATTTTTTCAATTTCTTTTTATGAAAAGGCTGATTCAAATTTGGAATTCTGGTAGCAAAAAACGGCATTAACTCATCAAATTCATAAGTTTTATTAATATCTGGAAAATCAATAATTGGGCTAACAAATTGATTTTGTTTAAATTCTTCTGAATATTTAAAAATCCATTTATCATTTTCATACTCTAAAATACCTATAATTTTACCTTGAAATGATAAAATAAATTTACCAGCCTTTGAGTTCTCAATTTTATTTGAAAAGAACTCTTCATCTACTCCCCAAGGAGTAAGCTTACTAAATATTTTCTTAATTGACTTTTTCATTACGGCAAATTTAATATATTTTTTATTCTATTATAACGATAAACTAAAATATCTATTATAAGTTTACGCCTATTTTCTCTAAAAAGTTTACTATATTCAGTATTTATCATTAATACGATATCATCTAATACCTTTTTGTCAAAAATTAATTGAGTTAATTCATCAGCTTTAAAAAATGATTTATACTTATCCAATAAATCAAAATGATTAACATTGCCTGTATTTTCTATCCCAATCTTAGTCCTGCTTTTTTCACAATATTTTTTCACAAAAGAATTTTGTCTATTACTATCTCTAATAATTTCATTTATCTTATTTTCTTGTTCATTCCACAATAATCCTCTTGCGGAATCATAAATAGGGGAATAATATGGCTTTTGTTTACCATATATACTTTTAATTACTCCCCAATTATACATATGCCTGTCATTATTACCTACTAACGAATCGAACAATAGCATTCTCATAAAGTCTCTATATAACTCAACCGATTCTTTTGGAAAGAAATGTTCAATAACAAGTTTAGTAAATTTTATAGTAAAAAAATCTTGTGACATTCTTTTATTTTCAATTTCATCTACAAATTTATCATCATTGTTTAAAAAACCAGCATATAAATTTGCACCGTGATATAATTCCTCATTTGTCTTATCAAGAAAATATAAAGATAAAAATCGAATCTGCCCTCCCATCCAACAAACTTTGGAGGATGCCATATTAAAACCATAAGAGGAGCCAATATCAGATATCAATTGTTCAGTCATTGATTCCATTGGGTAATATTTATGCCCTAATTTTGCAATATAAATAGGCCATTTCTTATAATTTCTTTTTAACGCTTTTCCGTACTCATAATATCTTACAATATCTTTTGGTGCATCACCTGTAACTGAGATATCTTTTATTATTGTGTAACAGTGTCTTTTAGCTGTCTCGACATCTCCTTTTTTCGGAAAAGAACCACTATATTTCAGTATTGGTAAAGGCTTTATATGTTTGAAATTATTATTCATTTTCATCCCGTTCTAATTTTATTACCACCAACTCTGATATACATGGAACGTAATTATTTAAAAGTTCCATTTATACCTACCTAATTTTGATATAAAGCAGAAGTTTTTAAAAAATTTTATTCCTCTTTATTTTTTTTATATCTGCAAAAATACAAATTTAATTAGAATTAAATACCTGCCTGCGGCAGACAGGTATGATAGAAATAAGAATTTTTTTGTAAAAAAATAACTATGGCCAAAGGTGGTTTAGTTCAACGGTTGGGTGTATATGCCGTAAGGGATTGCGGAGTAGTTACCTGTCCACCGACACGAAAGTTTGAGTGGGTTACAATGCTTGAATACCCACCGAAACCCTTATGGCATATACACTTTGTTAGCGTTTCGTTGTTTTTATTTCTTGTTAAATTTTTATTCATTTTTGCTACATTGTCTTTCTTCCCGTGCAGTTGACAAGGCAAACTCTTTGAGATGTTTTGGCATAGTGAAAGTTTTTGCGACCTACCAATTCTGTTTGATTTTATGATGGTTTATATTTTTATAATAACTTATCTGGTTCTTCTAAGGTATATTCAATATTATCACCGCTTGTCATAGCCCAAGATAAAGGTTTCTTTTCAATAAAATCTTTGAAATTTTGAATAGTAATTGTTTTCTTGTCACCTTTAAAATTGCCTTTTTTGAATTGACTAAATTTCATATTTTCCCAGCAAAGCCAATCAGTTTGGTTATATTTCCAAGTAGTTAATTCTGATAAAATATTGATAAAATCAGATATTCTATTTTTCGCTTCGTAATTTATAAAACAATACCCACTATGAATATTTTCAATATTTACAGGTAACCCATCTTTATTAGATATTCTTAATCTATCGCCTCTTTCTTTACTAACACTTATTGCATCTCTTTTTCTGAAAAAAATATCCATTTCTTTCATTAAAGTGAATACACTATATTTATCATTTTCGAAAATTGTTTTTAAAGGATTCCAATCTTCATGTATTCTTAAATAATTTAACCAATTTAAAACATTTTCAGGATAACGGAAAAGGATATTAAAAACTCCATCAGTAAAAAATAAAGGGGGTATTGCTGATTCAGGAATTTTTATATTCCTATTTTTATAGGCAACTATACTGATTAACATATGAATAGTTGCTAATGGATATTTTAATCTGAAATTATTTTTCCCATCATAGTTACGAAGATTATTTGGCTGAATACAGTTATCAAAATTATTCCATTCTGCAGGTACGTGTTTTTTATTAACTAAAAGCATATGATGTCCCATACTACGCATTTCTTTTCTAAATATTTCAATGTCTAAAAATATCGGATTTTTATCAAGATATTGTTTGTTTATTACAGAAACCTTACCATCATAAAATCCAACAATTTTCCAATTAAGAAACATTGACATAAATAATCCACAAAGTATTCCATCACTATCCGGACTTAAAACACAATAATGGTCTTTTTCTAAAATCCATTTGAATTTTGTACAAATTTCTTCATAATTAATTTGCTGATTTTTGTCCTTTAATAAATCTTGTATTGCCATCTATTTTGTTGTTATTATATTATTTTGTTCAAGATTGTTTACTTCAATATTATTTTCTTCTATGAACTTTAAATCTGGAAATAACTTTATTTGATTATTATCAAATTCTTTTTTTAAACGTTCTTTTGCTAATGTGCAGTATTCTGCTTCAATGTCAAAACCAATAAATTTTCTATTTAATTTTTTTGCCATTACCAAAGTAGAACCACTCCCAGCAAATGGGTCTAAAACTATACCATTTTGAGGACAAAAGCATTGAATAAAATCAAAAGGAATTTTATCTGGAAAAACCGCAGGGTGTTTTCTTTTTAAAGGATTTTTATCGCCAGCCATTAAATAATCCCAGATTGTTCCCCTGCACTTTGTTAAATTTATTGGTCTTGTTACTGTTTTTTGTGTTTCTCCGTTTGTTTTTCTTGCTCCGCTTCCAGTCATTACCTTTCCCCCATGTTTTGAAGGAACTTTTAATGGTTCTTTATTAAAATAATTAGGTCTTTCGCCTTTTAAAAAAATTGGCATATATTCATGGTCAACTCTAAATCTTTTAGTCCACCAAGCACCTTCGGAGCCATATTTTCTATAAATTACAGTTTCAAATAATTTGAATCCTATATTATCGCACCAATCAATTATCGTTTTAAAAGATGTTAAACTTTTTCCAAAATTATGTGTTTGGTCTTGAATAACCATTACAGCAATTCCGCCACTTTTTAATACTCTATATATTTCATCACCTGTCTTATGTAAATCAAAATCTAAATTTCCTTTATAATCTCTTATTTTATCATACGGTGGCGATGTTACTATTATGTCTATACTATTTGATGGTATTGATTTCATTAATTCAACGCAATCGCCACAATATATTTCATTTAATTCGTATTTCCCTAATTTTTCCATATTATTATTTTAAAACAAAATTAATATTTTTTTCTTACTTATCTATATATGTCTAAATTATATACAAAACATGAGTATTGGCATTATTTAGCAGTTTGCAAATGTGTTGTTTTGTGAGTAAGCATTTTCATTTCTTTTCCTTGTCTTTATGCAGCAAAAATTTAATTGTCAAGTTGTCATCTGTCTTTTTTTTACAATGAACGTTAACGTAATAGTGTTTTATGCGAAATTCAAAAATACAAAAAAAAAATATTTCTAATAAAAATTAAATATTGGTTAAAAGCGATAAGCTGAATACTAAAACAGGTATCAGCACAGATTTTTGCATAAATACCTGCCTGCGGCAGACAGGTAGGATAGAAATAAGAATTTTTTTTGTAAAAAAAATAACTATTGCCAAAGGTGGTTTAGTTCAACTATTATTTTATAAACCTGTCAGATTTTCCCTAATTTTTTATTCCTTTTTATCTTCAGTATCTGTTGTTTCTGAGATAGATTCCCGCATTTGTGTATCTGCCTGAATATTTTTATATTTATAATAGTCCATTATACCGAGATTGCCCTTATTAAAAGCACTGGCAATAGCTTCCGGTATTTTTGTTTCGGCTTGAATAACATTTGCTCTTGCTTCCTGTGCTTTAGCTTTCATTTCCTGCTCTAATGCAACAGCCATAGCTCTTCTTTTTTCAGCATTTGCCTGTGCTATTCTTTTATCTGCTTCTGCCTGGTCCATTTGCAAACGTGCTCCAATATTTATACCTACATCAATATCAGCAATATCAATAGACAGTATTTCAAAAGCAGTTCCTGAATCTAATCCTCTGTTTAGCACTAATTTAGAGATAGAGTCAGGATTTTCAAGAACATCTTTATGTGATGTTGAAGAGCCGATAGCAGAGACAATACCTTCGCCTACTCTTGCTATAATAGTTTCTTCACCTGCACCGCCTACGAGTTGTCTTATATTTGTTCGCACAGTAACTCTTGCCACAGTAATTAACTGAATACCGTCTTTAGCAACAGCAGTAATTTTGGGTGTAGTAATAATTTTAGGAGTAACTGAATCTTGGACAGCTGTAAATACATCTCTTCCTGCCAGGTCAATAGCAGTAGCAGTTTGAAAGCTAAGGTCAAAGTTAGCTTTATCCGCAGAGATTAGAGCATTAACAACTTTTTTTATATGTCCCTGAGCCAGATAATGAGCTTCTAATTCATTTCTGTTTAATGTAAGCCCTGCTTTAGTTGAAGCAATCATAGAGTTTACAATGATTGCTGGTGGCACTTTACGCCATCGCATAAGTATAAGTTGTAACAATGATATTTTAACACCTGACACGAGTGCTGTAAACCATAACCCGACAGGGATAAAATAAAGTAATAGCCATAATCCAAATATACAGGCTATACCAATAGCAATAATAGTTCCCATAGTTTTAATTAATTTTTAAGTTTAACAATTATTTTATTTAATTCTATTTTAAGCACAATGATTTCTGATTTTTCGTCAATAAAACCTCCTGTTGTATGGACTTCATAAAGAACCCCGTTAATGGTAGCTTTACCGGAAGGTGCTAACCTTGAGACGGTCTTTCCAATATCTCCCTGTTTAACCAAATTTTTATCAATAATATTTACTTTACTGTTAATAGAGGACTTTAGCATTGTATTTTTCCATGTTTTTGATTTAAAAGAAAAATATAATAAAGCAAATGTAACAACAAGAGTAGCTACAAGAATATAATGTCCTGTTGGATTATCATAATCCTTGTAAGATTTGTATATTGCAAAGAACACCATTGCAAATCCTAAAATTCCAGCAATTCCTGTTCCCGGAATAACAAATATCTCAAGTAATAAAAGGATTAATCCTATTACAATTAATGTTATGATTAAAGAAATAGACATATATCAAGACAAAAGTAAAAAGACAAAAGACAAAAGTAAAAGGACAAAAGTAAAAAAATAAAATTAAGAAAGTCAAAAATAAAATTTTTAATTATAAATTTTAAAATTAAAAATATACATAAATCTAATTTAGGTTTACTTAAGGGGGCTTCTATTAATTACTTCGTATCAAGATTTTCAGAGTATTTTATAGACGATAAAAATTTTAGATGCACTATCGGGATAATGCAAAAAAATTTGAAGAAGTATATGAAATACTCTGAAAACCCTTTGGGAACAAAGCTAATAAACAACCTGACTTCGTCAAAATATTTCTT
>Ga0208905_1000525_pt1 | contig 19175 bp, 17 predicted proteins | sample AntAceMetag02UKS_FD_184776 | JGI IMG/M metagenome (GOLD analysis project Ga0208905, IMG submission 184776) | Saline lake microbial communities from Ace Lake, Antarctica - Antarctic Ace Lake Metagenome 02UKS (SPAdes) (version 2) | ecosystem: Environmental > Aquatic > Non-marine Saline and... | reverse complement strand
AATTCCATCAAATCCGTGACTGGTGAAACTCTCTGAATTTTCCTTCCGTTTGAGGATCTGCCACGTGTCACGGAGCGTCGTTTCCGGGGCGGTCAATACCTCGTGAACCGGCGATCCGGGGTTGTCGTTGAAGTCTCCCATGAGGAGAACCGGTTCCTTTACGTTTGTCGCCCAGGCTGCAATGATTTTTGCCTGGTTGTAACGGGCCTCAATCCCGATATGGTCGAGGTGGGTTACCGCCACCCACAGAATCCTTCCTGTTTTTTTGTCGCGAAGCTTCGCATAACTTATCATACGCGGGAAGGCGCTGTCCCAGTCTTTGCTGAGATGGACATCGGGTGTCTTCGAGAGCCACTCTTCCTTACCTTCCAAAACTTCAAACTCGTCATGTTTGATGAAAAGCGTGGGACACTGTGAATTATCGTCCCTTATTCTGTTGGGTGAATGAATGCGATAGGCCGGGAGGTTTTCTTGAAGATAGGAAAGCTGGGAACGCTTTCCCTCCTGAGTTCCCAGTATGGAAGGAGCGTGTCTCTCGATGAGGCGAGCTGCAGATTTTCTCCGGTATGACCATCCGTTCAGGCCGTCACGGTCATTTTCGAATCGTATATTGAAGGTCACAATTCTCATGCTTCTCGGTGTTTCTCCGGGGAAAGAGGTTTCCGTCTCTCCAAGCATCTCAGATTTCCCCTTTGCTGGCAACAATGAAATCATTTTTTTGGCGAGGAAAGAGGCGGCATGGTGTACTATAGAAACAATGGATGTAAAAAGAGATAGCAAAGTGGGGACAAAGGATCATGACATCGCTGCTCGCTGTTGATCTTGGCGTGAGGACCGGCCTCGCGCTCTATGGCCGGGATGGAAGGCTGAAGTGGTACCGGTCGAGAAACTTTGGGACAATCCAGCGTCTCCGTCGCGGTGTGTCGGCCGTGCTTGACGGTATTTCCGATATTGATCGGCTTGTCCTTGAAGGGGGTGGAGAACTGGCCGAGATATGGGAACGGGAGGCGATCAGGCGCGCACTCCCTGTTATTAAGATAAATGCCGAACTATGGCGGGAAGAGTTTCTCTATCCCCGGGAGCAGAGAAGCGGAAGAGACGCAAAACAAAAGGCCGGCGAAATGGCGCGCCGGGTTATCCTCTGGTCCGGTGTGCGGAAACCCACATTGTTACGGCATGACGCCGCAGAGGCTATTCTTGCGGGTCTCTGGGGTGTCATGGATGTGGGATGGTTGAAATCACTCCCCCCGGAACTGCGTCGCTGATAGTTTAAGCAGTTACCGTAGGGCAAAGAGGCGTCCTTTATATCGAAACGACCTCCTTCACCTCAGGTATAATATTTTTCAGGCGTCGTTCGATACCCATTTTCAGTGTCATCTGCGACATGGGGCAGCCATGGCAGGCCCCCAGAAGTTTTACCGTGACGATTCCGTCTTCACTCACATCTATAAGTTCGACATCTCCCCCGTCAGCCTGAAGATTGGGTCTGATGTTATCGATTTCTTTCTGTATCTGATCTTTCATCCTGATTTTCCTCCGTTTGTAAAAAGCGTTGCTCTTGCTCCTAAATTATATATACTTTTCGTATTGTCAAGTCAACGTTGGCGCTGAAATGAATAGCGAGTGTATTCCACGGAGCACGGCTTCTGGAATCTTAAATTATCATTGACAGGCCGTTTTCTTTTCCCTATCATCCCACGTCTGCGTCCAATTGCTGCCATGACCGGGAGTGTACCTGCAAGCTCCGCCTTGTAAGCGGGGTAGGGGGCGCACTATAAAACAAATATATTCCTTGCTGGGAAGCCCCGCCCTGTGGGCGGGGAGCTTCAAAAAATAAGATGCATAGTGCCATGAAAAATCACAATTCCAGACTGGTTTCACGAATCGCTGTCGCAACGCTCTGCCGGATCGTTTTAAATACGGCACGCCGGTTTGTCTATCCCTTTGCGCCCGCTCTCTCGAGGGGTCTGGGGGTTCCCCTTCCTGCCGTGACATCTCTTATTGCGGGCAACCAGTTTACGGGGATACTCGGGCCTTTCTTTGCTCCTTTGGGGGATCGCAGAGGATACAGGATTATGCTTCTTGCCGGCCTGGGACTTCTGTCTGCGGGGATGCTGGCGGGGGGGTTCCTCCCATTTTACGGGGTCATCCTCGTCGCTTTTCTTATGGCCGGTCTCGGCAAAAACATCTTTGATCCCGCCATACAGGCCTATGTGGGGGATCGTGTGCCCTATAAAAGGCGCGGTCTGGTGATCGGAATCATGGAGGTCTCCTGGGCCGGAAGTACGCTTATCGGTGTTCCGCTTATGGGTCTTCTGATTGAGTACATGGGCTGGAGAGCACCCTTCTTCGTCTTGGGTGGATTGGGGCTGATAGGTCTTGCAGTTCTGGGAGTACTCATACCCGCAAAAAACGCGAAGGAGAAGGGCCTTCAGGGTTCAGCCAATCCTTTAAGTGCCTGGAGACAGCTGGCCAAGAGCCGTGTGGCCCTCGGTGTGCTCGGATTCTCTTTTTTTGTCAGCGCCGCCAACGATAATTTCTTTGTCGTGTACGGGGCCTGGCTTGAAAATGGATTTGGTCTCAGCGTCGTCGCCCTCGGTATGGCAACAATGGTTATCGGTGTTGCCGAACTTTTGGGTGAGGGGCTTACGGCAGCTCTTTCCGACCGGATCGGGCTAGGCCGTTCGCTCACTATAGGACTCGTGCTTTCGGGTGTCAGCTATGCTTTGCTGCCACTCTTTGATTCGACGCTGACAATGGCACTCTGTTGCCTCTTTCTGGTTTTTCTTACCGTTGAATTTTCCATCGTGACCTGCCTTTCTCTTAGCACGGAGATACTGCCGGCAATGCGGGCGACGATGATGTCCGGCTATGTAGCGGCGGCCGGCATGGGGCGGGTAGCTGGTGCACTCCTTGGAGGACCGGTCTGGATAATCGGCGGGATGGAAGCCACGGCCTTTGTTTCCGTGATGATCAGTGCGATGGGTCTCGTCTCTCTGTTATGGGGGCTGAAAGGCTGGAACCCCGGATCGTTGGGACACAAAGCATAAAAAACATTGACAATAATAAGGTAATATTTTAATCTTAGCCTTGTGGTTTTTTTGTAAGGGGTTTAAGAGGCTAGTACATTGATTTGGAACATAATTCAAAACTGAATGAAAGGAGAGAGATATGGTTAAGAAAAGGCATTTATTACTTGTTATTACCTTGGTGTTGGCTTTGTCCATCGTATGTGCGGGTCCCACCTTTGCGGCAAAGAAATTTTTTGCCATCGCAACAGGCGGAACCGGAGGAACCTATTATCCCCTTGGCGGTGTCCTGGCTCAGGCACTTTCCACCAAGCTTCCTGATATTATTGTGACCGCTCAGTCGGGAAACGCGTCGGTGGCAAACTGTAATCTTATCGGTGCCCATGAGATAGAATCGGGCTTTGTTCAGAATAATGTAGCCTATTCCGCCTATAACGGAGAAGCCCAGTTCAAGGGGAAACCGGTAAAGAATTTGAGGGCCATAGCATCGCTCTATCCTGAAACCATTCAGATTGTGGCGCGGGCCGACTCGGGTATCAAGACTGCAAAGGATTTGAAGGGGAAAAGGCTGGTACCCGGGGACAGGGGAAGCGGAACAGAGGTGGATTGCCTCAATGTACTCGAAGGTCTCGGACTTACCTACGATGATTTTTCGAACGTTGACTGGTTGAGCTTCGCGGGAGCATCCCAGAGGCTGAAAGACAAACAGGCTGATGTTACGTTTGTTACAGCCGGTTGGCCAACAGCATCGATCACGGAGCTTTCGACGACCACAGATATGGTCTTAGTGCCCCTTGATGAAGAAACGATCGCGAAAATCATAAAGGCCCATCCCTTCTATGCAAAGGTCATTATTCCGCCAAAGACCTACAAGGGTGTGGATGGTTATGTTCCCACGATTACAACCATGGCCCAGTGGGTCGTGGATTCCCAGGTTCCCACCGATGTCGTCTACATGCTCACAAAGGCACTTTGGGAAGAGGGGCAACACGTCCTGCGTAAGAAAAACGGCAAACCCGCCGCTGCAGCTAGCGGTGCCGCCATTATGGCGAAGGCTCATGCCAAAGGCAGAGACGTGACCATCGAAACGGCACTTGACGGTGTGGCCATTCCGCTTCACCCGGGTGCTGCCAAGTACTACAAAGAGAAGGGATTAATTAAATAGCATCATTTTTCTAATCTAAGGAGGTGACTGGGCACCGTTTGGTTCTTCTCTCGGTGCCCAGTTTTTATGAAAAAGGGAAGAGTTGTCATCGCTTTTCTTTTAGTTCTTTTGACAGCTTCCTTTATTCCCATTCATTTCTTACAGATTGAGGAATTGAGGAAGGGTAGAGTTTTGTCTGTACATGCTGTTTCCCCTGGAGATAGTTTTTCTATAGGGTATAAACATTCGGTTGAGCTCTGTTCTGTATGGGATTATTACAGGATTGATGAAAAGTTTCGTATCGTTCTTTATGAAACGACTTTTCCCTCCTGTAACACCGGTCTTCCTGTAGCTCCCTCTGAAAACGAAACATTTCATCACGATGGGGACAGCTTTCGTATTTCCAATATGAATCGAATAATTCCTTCGATTTCTCTCTGGGTTAATGAGGAGTATGATAATACTATTATAATAGGGGCTGAGGCTTCAAAGCTATACTCTCTCGCGGGGAACACGCTATTGAGGGTCGAAATAAAAAAGGAAATCGTTGTACGATTTCTGCTTATGAAGGCAAGAATCCTGATGGCATAGAGGAATAATGGGATTATGGAAAAACTGGAGAAAGTTGCTGCTTCTGATGATATTGCCGATAACATAGAGGTGATTTCCAAATACGATCCGGAATTTCGGTTTCGCCAGCTTGCGGGCCTTACAATGAAGCTTGCCTTTTTCATGACGCTGGTGCTCTCCATATTTCACATCTATACGGCCGGATTCGGTGTCTTGCAGGAATGGAGACACAGGGCCTTCCATCTTGCCTTCGTATTACCGCTTGTGTTTTTTCTCTATACAATCAGAAAGGGAAAGGAAAAAGACGGGAAATACCTCGTCTACGATATTATATACGGCGTTATCGGGAGCTCCCTTTGTGCAACCCTTTTCAGGGAGATATTCGATCTTGCCACCCCTCATGTCATCGCGGTGGCCGTAGCATCCTTTTCTCTGATCGTCTATTTTAAGAGGCGAGAATTCCTGATAGAGAGGGTCTTCGTCTACATCGACTTTATGTTATTTACCCTTATGATAGGGGTGCTTTCCTTTGGCGCATACCTCGGCTATCAGCATATACACTTTGCGGAGATATTCCGTGACCCGAACATGGTACTCCTGTTCTGGAGCGTTTTTCTCTTTGGAGTGTTTTTGAGTATTGTGCTTCTCTTTGGACTTCAGTGGGTCAAGGCCTGTTATGCAATAATTGTGGGATCTTTCAAGTATGATCAGGATGATATCCCCTATTTCGATGTCTTTTTTGTTCTCCTCGCATCAGCGGTTTCTCTATATATATTTCTTGAATTTAACAGCCTGGTGTACCGTGCGGGCCTGCCGCTTAAAAGTGACCTCGTCGTGGGTGCCTTTGCCATCCTGCTTGTCTTGGAGGGTGCCAGGCGCAGCATCGGGCCTCCCCTTCCGATAATTGCCTTTCTTGTTCTCATCAACTGTTATCTGGGCCCCTATTTTATCGATATCCCGGGACTGAGCTTCTTTGCACACAGGGGATACTCTGTCGATAGAATCATCGAGCATATGTACCTCGGAACGGAGGGTATATTCGGTATACCGCTTGGTGTTGTCGCAACCTTTGTGTTTCATTTTGTTCTTTTCGGTATCTTTATTTCAAAAACGGGGCTTGGTCAGCTCTTTATCGATCTTGCCATGGCCCTGGCGGGTGGTACCGTGGGCGGCCCCGCCAAGGTTTCCGTTATTTCCAGCGGATTTCTGGGATCGATCAACGGTAGCTCCATAGCAAACACTGTAACGACGGGTGCCTTTACCATACCCCTCATGAAAAAGGTAGGCTACTCACCGAGGTTTGCGGGGGCAGTCGAGGCGGCATCTTCCACAGGCGGACAGCTCATGCCTCCCATTATGGGTGCGGCGGCCTTCATCATGGCGGAATTTCTCGCCATACCCTATATCAAGATCGCCGCCTGCGCCATCATACCCTCCTTTCTTCACTTCTTCGCGGTGGGGACCATGGTCCATTTTGAGGCACTGAAGCAGGGGCTGACCGGCCTGCCGCGGGAGGTGCTTCCGAAGGTAAAAGATGTTTTGAGGGAGCGCGGTCTCCTTGTCGCGCCCCTTTTTATTATCGTATATCTTCTCATTACCGGGAGCAGCCCCTTTCTCTCTGCCTTCTGGGGGATCATTTACTCTGTGACCATCGGGCAGATCCATAAACGGACACTCCCTCTTCTGATAGCCGTAATTTTGTCGATCCCCTCGGTATTGGTCCGGATGAATCCCTTCACATACTCTTCGATATCGCTGGTATTATGGGTTCTTATTTGCGTGGGGGGAATGATATATCTTTTCAGAAAGACGGACAGAATGTCATGGCTCCTCGGCATTGCTGCGACCCTGTTACTTGCCGGTCTTTTGGCATTTAAGGTAGAGCCATCGCTCTGTGCCTTCTGGACAAGCATGTCGGTTATTGCCATCGGCGTTTTTTACAAAGAAAGCAAGATGAGGATTCCCGATATAATGAATACCCTGGAGTTGGGGACGAAAAATGCCCTAGCAATCGGTGCGGCCTGTGCCTGTGTCGGCTTTATTGTGGGTGCAACAACCCTCACCGGCCTCGGTCTGAAATTTGCCGCCGCAGTGATTGAAATGGCTCACGGTGTCGCGCTTTTCGTGAGTGCCCTCGATTTTGCCCATTTCCTGACGCTCGATGCAATTACGCTCTTTTTCACGCTCGTCTTTACCGCGATTTCCTGTTTCGTTCTCGGCATGGGTATCCCAACGACTGCCCAGTACATTATCGCATCGATGATAGCGGCTCCTGCGCTCCTGCAGTGGGGGATTCATCCGCTCATATCGCATATGTTTGTGCTCTTTTATGCCGTTCTTGCCGATGTGACGCCCCCGGTCGCCCTTGCGGCATACGCGGCTTCAGGTATATCGGGCGGTGATCCCTTCAGGACAGGGTTTACCGCGTTCAGTCTCTCTCTGGCAAAGGTATATGTTCCCTTTGCTTTCGTTTATTCTCCCATTATTCTCTGGTTGCCGAGGCTTCTCGATCCGAGCGCACACTTTGACTATGTTGGGTTTATCATGATATTTGCGGCGCTTGTGATGGGAGTGATCGCTCTGGGAGCCACGATAATAGGATATCTGAAGGACAGATCGACAAAACTGGAGAGGATTGCCACGGGAATTGCCACCATTTTCCTCTTCCTGAACAAGCCACATTTAAATTTGATCGGCTTTTTAATACTGGTGATCGTCTATCTGGTCCAGAGGAGAAGAAAGCCTGTGGCTGAAGTTTAACCGGGCACACCGGTACAGTATTTTAGATAATAGCGATAAGGAGAAGACAATGAAGACAAAAAAGATTCGTGTCGTCCATTACGGTTTGGGTCCCATAGGGATCGAGACGGCAAAATATGTGTTGAAAAAATCAGACATGGAGATTGTCGGGGCTGTTGATATATCGAAGGATATGATTGGAAAGGATCTGGGGAAAATACTCAATCTCGACGATGATCTGGGTGTGGTGGTAACCGATAACGCACGCCAACTCTTATCGAATGTCAAAGCCGATGTGGTGATTCATACGGCGGGCTCCCGGATAAAGGGAATCTATTCGCAGCTCGAAGAGATTATTGAGTCGGGCAATAATATTGTCTCCTCTGCGGAGGAGTTGCTCATTGCCCTGGATGAAAAATCCGAAGCGGTGCAAAAGTTAAAGGAGAAGGCTCTTGAAAAGGGCGTGACGGTCCTCGGCACCGGAGTCAATCCGGGATTTGTTATGGATGCGCTCCCGCTTTTTTTGACGGCGGTGTGCCAGGATGTGCAGGAAATACATGTCGAAAGAATCGTCGATGCGGGAACGAGAAGGTATCCCCTGCAGAAGAAAATCGGGGCCGGTATGACCCCTGAGATCTTTCGAGCCAAGGTAGAGGAAAAGGCGCTGGGACATGTAGGTATCGAGGAATCTCTCATGCTCGTGGCCGAAAATGTGGGGTTTGCACTCGATGAGGTTCAGGTCACCATTGATCCCGTCTTTGCGGAAAAAGCGGTAAAAACAGATTATTTTGATTTGACGGAAGGAGATATCGCGGGCATCAAAAATGTTGCCACGGGGATAAGCGGAGGCAGAACCGTGATAACTCTTGATCTTCGAATTTATATCGGTGCGGAAAACCCGCATGACAGTATATCCATAAAGGGGAATCCCCCCGTCAATGCGAGGATTGAGGGGGGCGTTGCAGGTGATCAGGCCACCGCGGCGATTCTGGTCAATTCCACGCCGGCAGTGGTTGATGCAAGGCCTGGCCTTGTAACGGTAAAAGATCTTCCCTCTCCAAGCTTCCGTATTTGATAAAGGAACCCACGCGTCAGGGCAGATTCTTTGTAAAGGCAGGCCTGTCGGAGGGGAGGAGGATATGCCGTTTTTATTCATGGAAGATGGCGTTTATCGCATCTAGGGATTATTGCGATACCGACGTATCAATCTGCGATTATCTAAAAGACGAGATCGGGACGTCGAAACCATCGATGTTCACGAACCGATATTTAATTATTTCTGAGGGTTACTGCCTGCGGATTTTCTTTCTCAGTTTTTTAGGAATTCATCGGTATTGAGTGTTTCGTACAATCGGTACCCTGTTTTCAGCCCCAGGTCGATAAAATCGGGACCGTATTCCTTTCCCGTCGTCGTTCGGAAGGTCTTTCCTATCTCCTCTATACCTTTCATCCCCGTCATAAAATGGTCGAGGAGCTTTTTGAGGGGCACGTCGAGGGGAATGACGATATCCCATAACATCTCGGTGAAGTTATCAGGGCCCCATCGGAATTTGTCTGCATCATAGAGGGCATCGGAGAGCAGCTTTACGAAGGGATCGTCGATTGTATCGTGGAGTTGAAATGCCTCGTGGTTCCTGATTGCGTCCCTGACCGCCCTTCTCTCATAATCGGTGATGTCGAAGTCTATCAGGATTATGTCCGCCTCTTCCGCGCCTGCCTGTGCATGATTGGGGCTCGATCGTTTTATGTCGTGAAAGAGTCCCGCGAGATGGGAAAGGAGAAGGAGTCGCTTCGGATATTCTCCTCCTTCAGCTGAGGGGTTCTCATTGATGATTATGGCGCCGGCATCGACGGCAACTTTTCGGGCATGAGAAAGCCCGTGGCCGTAAGAACCCGCAGAGGCCTCCATTATTTGAAGGCCTTTCCGAATGAGGGGCTCCTCGCCAAAGACCCTGTGGGAGATGTCTACTTCCCGTTCTTTCTCGACGTAGAAGCGCGGCGGACCGAGTGATGAGGCGATTTCCTCGGCGAGCTTCTTTCCCTTTGTCAATAGCTCTTCATTCATATTCGGGGGCTTTCTTCAGCGGGCGGCGATGTACCGTTCGCCCTTTGTGAGGACCGTACCATGTTTCACCAGCCGCTGGAGGTGTTTTTTCATCATAATTTTATTCCACATATAAATCCAGTCGTCCACAAGAAATTTCTTTCTATAGATAAGCCCCATATCGCTTAACTCGTTAAGGGTTCTGGCCTCGGTGAGCCTAGTCAGGATTTTCCTGTCCCGTTCCTCTATCTTTTCAAGAAAGGTTGCGAGTCCCTTTACAAACTCACCCTTTTTCACGATCCCCTTTTCGTGGCCCGTGACAAAGATTTCGGCATCGAGCCCAGCTATTTCATGGGCAGATGCGATGAAGGCGTCGATGTCCCCGTCAGAGCCTCCGTACCAGGGACCGAAGTCGGTCAGGTCCATATCGGCGGTATAGACAAGGCCATAGTCGGGGAAATAGGGACAGCTGAATCCGTGTGAATGTCCCGGGGCGCCGATCATCTGCATGGTGACCCTGCCGAAATCAAAAGTTTCACCCCAGGTATAGGTGCCGTCGATTCGTGCCGACGAAAGCCACCATTTGTGATTGTTTTGCGGAGAGTAGGGGCTTTGTTTCGTGTCGGGGTCGGATATCCGCTCCAACCAGCCATCGATCCATGCATCGCCGTACACTTCAGCCATGCCAAGAAGCGCCCCGATATGCTGCCTGTTTCTGAAGCAGCCGCCTTCCCTCTCGTTTATGAATATTTTCGCCTCATCAAAGAGGTAATTGTAGGCGATATGATCGAAATGGTAGTGAGTATTGACGACTATGTCGACATGGTTTTCCGCTCTCAGTTTTTTCAGGGGGCCGGGTCCCGCGCCGGGATCAATGAGTACCTTTGCGTCGTCATCGATAAAGATTGAGGTGCAAAAGGGGAAGGTGCTCCCGTTCTCTCCGGGAACAACGGAAATGGGTCCGAAAGAGGTGTGTGAAAATTTCATTATGATATGCGTCCCTTACTTTGTGTCGTTTCTTTTTTTCGCCAGGAGGAAATCTCCGAGCTTTTTCCTTTTTATGGCCGTGACATTCTTGGCGATGTGGAGCATGCTCACAAGATCATTGGTCAAAAATGACAGGGGTGTACCTTTCGTGATTGAAGCATCTGGTAGCATATGGGCAATCTTTTCCTGGAAGATCGTGCATATCTCCCTGAAGGAAAGGGTAAGTGACATGATCTCTTCATTGGTGTTGCCATTGTCCAGCATGTTTGCCCCCTCGTAGGCCATGATTCTCAGTGTATCGAGAAACATTTGAAGTGTCCCGAGGTCATCTCTCGTCTCATCGGTTACGGGAAATTTTTGGGCCTTTATGTCTTTGATAAGCAGCTCTGTTTGTGCCGCCATGCCACCCACTATGGGTCCCATCAGGAGTACATCCTCGTACTGTCTGAAGTGGAGCGACATATCATCGTAGGCGAACCCCTCCCTCCCGATCATATTTGCGGAGGGGATGGAACAATTATTCAGTATAATCCCGCCGTGGGGCGAGGGCTGCAAAAAGGGGAGCTTTATCGGCCCGGTCCGAACGAGGCCGGGAGCATCCTCGGGAACGAGAAATGCCGTAAAGCGCTTTCTCTCCCCTTCCGTGCCGGTAACGGCAAGGACGATGTAGAGATTCGCGATGGGACCATTGGTCAGATAGGTTTTTTCGCCATTCAGCACAAAGTAATCTCCTTCCCGTTCTGCCCGTGTCTTCAGGTGCCTGGGATGGGCCCCGTATTCGGGCTCGGAGATGGCCAGAGATGCGGTGATTTCGCCCTTTGCCATGGAGGGAAGGTAAAGATCCTGCTGTGCCTTGTTTCCGTAACCGAAGATGAAGAGTCGCGCCGTCAATTGATGTATGAGCCAGGAGAGAGCGAGACCCATATTGTGTCCGCACCCCGTCATGGCCTCCCCCGCTACGGCGATAGCGAGGAAGTTTTTTCCACAACCCCCGAATTCCTCCGGTATACTTAGTCCGAGGAGACTTTCCTTTGCCATTTTATTCCAGATATCAAAGGGAAATTCCTCGCAGGTATAGAGGTCACTCCGAGGGGCAGTATGCTCACCGGCAAAATGTGACACCTTCTCTTTCAGGGACAGCAAATTTTTGTCTATCAGTGTCGCCATGGCTTTCCTTTACCTGTTGAATTTTGTGAAAAAACTTTTCAGGACCTCTTTGAATGTCTCCATCTCATCTGCGGAAAATCCTGATTTTATCTCTTCGTTGACCTGTTGTAATGTTATTATGGCCTTCTGAGTTTCACTATCTCCCTCGGGAGTAATGTAAATCATTGATATCCGTCGATCTTCAGCCTTCGGTTGGCGTTGAAGAAATCCAGCATTTTCGAGGCGGTCGACGAGTCCGGTGATGGTTGAATTATCGATCGAAAGGGCCTGGCTCAGCTCCGTCATGGTCCTGCCGTTTTTTTCAAGTAACAGAGCAAGGATGCCCGCCTGGGCGGGCGTAATTTTTATCCCCCCCTTCACGAGCGCCTGTTTCAGGTAATTGCGAAGCCTCTGCTGGGCCGTGAATACAAGGTAGATGAATCTGTCATCGTCGGACATATAAGGCACCCTGTCATTGTTTGATATGCATATATTTGGCATACCAAATAAGTGACGTCAAGATATTTCTCTTTCGTTGGAGGTTGTCCTGCAATAAGTGCTTGAAAATAAAACCGATAGGGTATAAATATCCCAAGTGCTTTGGGAATCTTCTTTATTTATCGTTGTTGATTATATGGAATTTATACAGTAGAAGAACCTATTGATTCGATACAGGGAGAGTAAATGTGAGCTATCTGTTTTTTGTACGGCATGGCCAGGGAACGCTCGATGGGGGGCATTACGATCAGTTATCCGAATTGGGACAGGTTCAGTCTCGAATGCTGGGAGAGATGTGGGCGGCCCGTGATTTCAAAATTGACTATGTATATTCGGGGACGCAAAAGAGACACGGCCAGACTGCGGAGACTGTGGCGGCGAGTTATGAAACAAACGGCCTGAAATTTCCCGAGATAACAAAAGATGAAAGATTCAATGAAATAGATTCACTGGATGTCTTGGAAAAGCTTCTGGTTGTCCTTCTGAAAAAGGACCCTGAATTTTACGCACTCGTTGACAGAACGGGGATAGCCCTCAAGGAAAATTCACCTGACAAGATAGATCTTTTTGATCGCTCTATGGAGATTATCATGAATGCGTGGATTAACGAAACGGTACCTGATTTTGACGGTATGTCCTGGAAGGAATATTGCCGGCTTGTCCTGGATGCCAGATCCGAGCTCGGGAAATACGATACAGGTGATCGGATAGCAATCTTTACCTCGGGAAATCCCATAGGAATTTATGTAAAAGAAGCCCTGGGTATCTCAGATGCAAAGGCACTCGAATTGATCGGCAATCTCTACAATACCAATGTGACCTCGATCATCATGAAAGACGGTTTCCTATCACTTTCGGGTATGAATGATGTGTCGCATCTGAGAGATGGCCAGATAACCCAGAAGTGATGGTAGCAGTCTTTAAGGATGCGGTATGATGGAAAAAGAGGGCCATGATTTCAGCAAGTTTTGCTATGCCTGCGGAGTCAAAATATATGAAAGAACGCCGGTATGTCCCAACTGCGGAGCTCTCCAGGATGATCTGATCCCCCTGCAAAAGAGAAGCAGGATAACCGTTGCGCTGCTCGCACTGTTTCTGGGAGGAATCGGAGCACACAAGTTCTACCTCGGCAAGGTCGGCCAGGGTGTCCTGTCTCTTTTCTTTTTCTGGACTATGATTCCCGGAATCATTGGTTTTATAGAATTTTTCATCTATCTCGCAATGTCGGAAGAGGAATTTACCGCTCGATATGGCTGAGGATATCGTCTGAAATGTGATGCCCGGACAGAAGATTTTGTTTACAACGTGAATTGCAAAGCGAGCATTCCCCGCTGCTTGCGGCGGGAGAGCGAGAATATAAAATAAACATTTTCCTTAACAATCGGAGATTTCCCGCAACTTGTTGCGGGGAGCTTCAATGCTCGTCTCATCAGGCGTATTCATTGTAGTGATAACGAGGTTATGGAATAGTACATTAACGGGTAATATCGAATTGACAGGAAGGGACTATTAATGGAAGAAACTCAAGAGTTTGAACTCCTTCGGGAGAAGGATATAGGGGAGATACAAACGAAGGCCAGGTTGTACCGGCACCGTAAAACGGGGGCAGAGCTCCTTTCTCTTATAAATGATGATGAAAACAAGGTGTTCGGAATCACGTTCAGGACACCGCCCCGAGATTCGACGGGTGTTCCCCACATACTGGAGCATTCCGTTCTCTGCGGTTCGAGAAAGTATCCCGTCAAGGAACCATTCGTTGAGATATTAAAGGGTTCCCTCCAGACCTTTCTCAATGCCTTTACCTATCCCGATAAGACCTGTTATCCCGTGGCAAGCCAGAATACAAAGGACTTTTATAATCTTGTCGATGTGTATCTCGATGCCGTGTTTTACCCCCGTATTACGGAACATATTTTTCAGCAGGAGGGATGGCATTTTGAGATAGAGAAACCTGACAGTCCCCTCGGCTACAAGGGGGTGGTCTTTAACGAAATGAAAGGCGCCTATTCGTCGCCCGATAATCTCCTCGCCGAATACTCTCAACAGTCCCTCTTTCCCGATACCACCTACGGCCTCGATTCGGGGGGTGATCCACGGGTAATACCGTCACTCACCTACGAGGAATTCAGGGATTTTCACCGGCGATATTATCACCCCTCCAATTCGCGTATATTCTTCTATGGCGATGATGATCCAGACGAGAGACTCCGGCTGGCACATCAATACCTGAAGGATTTTGAGAAACTGGACATCGATTCTGCCGTTTCCCTTCAGGGCAGTTTCGATAAACCGCGGAGTTTTGTTTTCCCCTTCGCCTCAGGGAAAGATGACCCCTCCCGGTCGAAGGGTATGGTAACGGTAAACTGGCTTCTCTCCGAGACAACGGAGATTGAAATGAACGTGGCCCTCACGATCCTCGGTTATATACTGATGGGGACGCCCGGCTCACCGCTTCGAAAGGCCCTCATTGACTCGGGATTGGGAGAGGATGTTACCGGTCTGGGACTTGAGGGTGAACTGCGTCAGATGGTTTTTTCGGTAGGACTGAAGGGGATTGATGTTGAAAAGGCCGCTGATGTGGAGGTCCTCGTTCTGGAGACACTCGCCGGCCTGGCAAGCGAGGGAATAGAAAAGGAGGCGGTGGAGGCGGCCATAAATTCCATCGAATTTACCCTCAGAGAGAATAATACGGGGAGCTATCCCAAGGGGCTGGTCCTTATGCTGCGTTCCCTTTCGACCTGGCTTTACGGTGGCGATCCCCTCGCCCCTCTCGGTTTTGAAGAGCCCCTTTCGACGATAAAGGCACGGATAGAAGCGGATGGAAACTTTTTCGAGGCGATGATTGAACGCTCCCTTATTGAAAATCCGAATCGTACAAGGGTAGTGCTAACACCCGACGCCGAGCTTGGTGTAAAAGAAGAAGAGGATGAGCGAAAAAGGCTTGACGGCCTAAAGGAAAACATGACACCCGCGGAACTGCGGGAGGTTTTTGAAAACAAAGAAACACTGAAAAGGATACAGGAAACGCCTGACTCACGGGAGGCGCTGGCGTCGATTCCGACACTGAATCTCTCCGATCTGGAGAAAAAAAACAAGTCAATCCCTCTCGAGCTTTTCGATAAAAGGGGGGCAAAGATCCTCTATCATGATCTTGGTACAAACGGGATTGCCTATGTCGATATTGGATTCAATCTCAGAGTTCTTCCGCAGGAGTATATTCAGTATATTCCTCTTTTCAGCAGGGCACTTATCGAGATGGGTACGGCAGATGAAGACTATGTGAAGCTTTCCCAGAGGATCGACAGAAAAACCGGTGGGGTGGGACCCGCACTTTTGGTATCCCCCGTCATTGATGCCGATAAAACAGAGGCACGGCTTTTCCTGCGCGGGAAGGCGATGCTGTCACAGACGGGGGATCTTCTCGATATCGTCCGGGATATTCTCCTGACGGTGGACATGGATAACCGGGACCGTTTCCGGCAGATGGTGCTGGAGGAGCGGGCGAGAAAGGAACAGGGATTGATTCCCGCTGGACATCAGGTCGTTAATTCACGTCTCCGCGCCCATTTCAGTGAGGCAGGATGGGTGGGGGAACAGATGAATGGCGTGAGCTACCTCTTCTTTCTGAGAGATCTTGTCAGAAAAGTGGATGATGACTGGCCATCTGTTCGGGATATTCTCCAGGACATCCTGAAGCTTGTCGTAAACCGGCACGACATGATTGTTAATGTGACGACCGACAGGGCGGGGTGGGAGTCTGTTAAAAATAGGTTTGACGAATTTATAGAAATTGTACCTGAAGGCCAGCTTGGAATTCCTGAGTGGATTCCCCAATATCCCGACGAGCTCGAAGGGATGATTGTTCCTTCCCAGATCAATTATGTGGGAAAGGGTGCCGATCTTTACGGCCTGGGATACGAATTTCACGGTTCGGCCGCCGTTATTACCCGGTATCTTAGAACATCCTGGTTGTGGGATCGCATCAGGGTGCAGGGTGGCGCCTACGGTGCGTTCTGTATCCTTGACCGTCTTTCCGGTGTTTTGACCTTTCTTTCCTATCGCGATCCCAATATAGCAAAGACGGTCAATGCCTTCGATGAGACGGGAGATTTTTTACGAAGAGCCGATCTGAACCGTGACGAGCTGACAAAGAGTATCATAGGCTGCATAGGGGATATTGACACCTATATGTTTCCCGATGCCAAGGGATATACGTCCATGATGCGATACCTCATTGGGAGTACCGATGCATATCGCCAGAAGATCCGTGATGAGGTTTTGGCAACGACACCGGATGACTTTAAAAGGTTTGCCGACGTTCTGGATGGCGTAGGGGAAAAGGGGATCGTCAAAGTACTCGGTTCAGAAAGTTCAATCAAGGAGGCTATAAAAGAGACCAAACTTTCTCTAAAAGTAGTTGATTTACTTTGATAAAAGAATTATCCCTAACGAGTATGACAAATAAGATGATATATTGTCTTCGGAAATTCCAGAAGGGCATTTTCCGAGCCGCCCCTTCACCATTTCAAAACAAAACATTCATGTCTTCTTTTGAGGAATTGAAGTACAGAAAGAGAATGTAGGTTCACAAAAGAAGAGAAGTCTACCCGACAGCCTTAAGAAGATCCCCTATTGCATCCATGTAATCCCTAAGACCTCTGGTAAAGATATCGTTATGGTTGGCGCCGGGGATCATGAGAAATCTCTTGTCGGAAGCGGGGCTTGCCTCGAAAAGGGCCTCACCGTCTGAGAAGGGGATGATATGATCATACTGGGCATGAATGATCAGGGTGGGTTTACGAAAGGTTTCTATCTTCTCGATATTACTGAAGCCGTCCTCTTCCGAAATTCCGAGGTGTCCTGCATCTATTCCCAAAAGTCGCAGAAGGGGTATTGCATAGGCAAGGCCACTCTCAATGATGAGGCCGTCGATTTCGTCCCCATAGCGGGACGTGAGCTCCAGGGCGGAGATGCTTCCAAGAGATCGTCCCATGATGATAAGAGGTCCGTGGTGTCCCCTGTCTTTCAGCCAGTCTCGAACATAGGTGAAAATTGTGTGGCAGTCACCCATCATTGCCGATACCGTGGGACGTCCCGTGGATCTTCCATATCCCCGATAATCGACGGGGAGAAAATTAACCCCTATCTTCACATAAAGGGGACCCAGGTCAGCATAATCGGAGACGATTTCGCCATTTCCATGAAAGAAGAGAATGGTCGGGGCAGATGTGGCGGCACTATGGAAACGGGCGCCGATCACGACATCTTTTGCAACAGGTATCAGAATATCGCCGTCACTACTGTCTGATCGTGAAAAGAACCCTTCTTTTCGGGGATAAAAGAGGAAAGAAATGATCTCCGGTCTGTCCAGAATAGAATAGTCCGTTTTTGCCATGATCTACCCTCCTTTTTCACTTATACAGGAAAAGCAATTGCCTGTCTATCGGGTCTTTTTTGTTGACAGGCATGATCTTTTCTCTTACGAGTTCTTTTAATAACCGGAGAGGGAGAGTGCCATGGAAGTAACGGTGGAGAAGGAGGGAAGGATCTGCACGATTATTCTGAATCGTCCCGAGATCAGAAACTGTGTCGACAGAGCAACGGCGGATAAGCTGGCCGATGCCTTCAGGGCCTTTGACAGCGATGACAGTCTTGATGTGGCCGTTTTATGGGGTTCGGGGGGAACGTTCTCGGCCGGTGCTGACCTGAAAGCACTTGCCGAAGATCCCCACACGAGGGGAAACAGGCTTAACGAAAATATGTCCGATGATGGCCCCATGGGTCCCACGAGGATGAGGCTCTCAAAACCGGTCATCGCTGCCGTATCGGGCTATGCCGTGGCGGGAGGACTCGAGCTCGCCTGCTGGTGCGACCTTAGGGTAATGGAGGAGGATGCAGTGCTGGGGGTCTTCTGCCGCAGATTCGGTGTTCCTCTCATCGACGGGGGAACTCAACGACTTCCTCGCCTCATCGGGATGAGCAGGGCCCTCGATTTGATCCTGACGGGACGGCCCGTCGGTGCGGAAGAGGCCCTCTTCATGGGACTCGCAAACCGAGTGGTAAAAACAGGGACGGCGCGGGACGAGGCGGAAAAGCTTGCGAGAGAGATCTCCCAATTTCCGCAGGTATGCATGCGGAGCGACAGGGAGGCGCTCTACGACGGTTTTGACATGGATTTTAAAAACGCCATGGAACTCGAATTCAGACTGGGGCTCAGGGTTGTTGCCAGCGGCGAGACGGGGGAGGGGGCTCTCAAGTTTTCCGGCGGTGTGGGTCGTCACGGTCAGTTCTGACGCGAATATCTAAGGTTCGTAGTAGATCGGCTTTCCCATTTCGCTGAAGGAGAAATTCTTGAAGATGTTGTATCCGTTATAGTCTAGAACCCTGAGATCATCCGTCTGGTACAGATCTCCCATGATAATGGTGAAATGTTTGCCGTATCTTTCCTTTACCACGTCTAACGGGAGTTCCGAGGCGATAAACTTCTTTATTCCCTTTGCAGCGAGCTTGTCGATAAATGCCGGGTCTGCCAGTGACTCATAGGAGGTCAGGACGAGAATCGGTCCGTTACCGGTGAAGATTATGGCGACCTTCATGGTAATTCCCTCCTTTCCTTTTGTTAGACATGTAAGTATAGAGCAAAATATTACGGTCTGTCAATCCTAAGCCATATCCTCCGCAACCGTAGCGAATTGCTGACGACGGAGACGGAACTCAGGGCCATGGCGGCGGCGGCGAACATGGGATTCAGAAAGATCCCGAAAAGGGGATAGAGTATTCCCGCTGCAATGGGGATTCCGAGGCTGTTGTAAAAAAATGCCCAGAAGAGGTTCTGCTTGATCACTCTCATGGTGAGCGATGAGAGACGGATCGCAGAGCTCACGAGCCCCAGATCGTCCTTCATAAGGGTGATATCTCCCGCTTCACGGGCAATATCGGTGCCGGACCCGATGGAAATTCCCACGTCTGCCGCGGCAAGGGCCGGCGCGTCATTGATGCCGTCTCCCACCATGGCTAC